>Ga0247611_10005253_pt1 | contig 17275 bp, 16 predicted proteins | sample 177DNAGHGhighgp2_FD_192422 | JGI IMG/M metagenome (GOLD analysis project Ga0247611, IMG submission 192422) | Sheep rumen microbial communities from Palmerston North, Manawatu-Wanganui, New Zealand - 1770 DNA GHGhigh gp2 | ecosystem: Host-associated > Mammals > Digestive system > Stomach > Rumen... | reverse complement strand
CTATACGGATTCTAATTGAAAGATATCGTGATAGTGTAATTTACGGAGGATCATCTATAAGGTATCGGGTACATTAAGGGCAGATCATGACGCAGACTATGTTTGAGCAGGCGGCAGCTTTGTTTGCCAATATGGTGTATGGAATAGCCTTTTGTAATACCCATAATCATTTTGACTCTGAGGATATAGCACAAGAAGTATTTATAAAACTGTGGCAGTACGGAGATCATAAGAACTTTAAAACACTAGATCATATTAAGCATTGGCTTATTCGAGTGACTGTCAATTGTTGTAATGATCATTGGAGGAAAATTGCAAGAGTTCCTACCGTATACCTCGACGATATATCAGGAAAGATAATGGTTTATGAGAACGTCGATGATAGACTGGTAATAGAAGAGTTGGAGGATAAAGGTCTTCAAATACTGTTGCTGTATTGCTATGAAGGATTATCTTATCCTGAGATAGCGCGAATACTTAAGATCTCAGAGGTAGCTGCCCGAAAGAGAGTATCAAGGGCGAGAAAAGCAATTATGTCTACGCTCATATCATAGATGACCAATATCGCCCTGCTGTTCACCACATCACGATTGCAATTCACCACGATTCCGTCAATTGAAAAAAGGATAATGCTATCTTGTCATTGTAAAAACAAATGACAGGAGATAGAAGTGATGAAGAGAGCGGTCATTATACTTGTGATATCGGTCATGCTTATTACATCAGCCTGCAGAGTTGTCGTTACGGAACCTGAAAGTCAGGATGATGCAGTTGCAGAAACGACATCACAGCCACAGCCTGCGGCGGCAGATCCCAGGGATGACTATTACAGATATATTAATGAGGCAGCACTGGCTGATGCTGAGTTTGACTATGGTGCAATGACAGCAGCTGAGGGACTGGATCAGCATATAGTTGATGAACAGCTTCATGAGCTGTTTGACCGGGTGATGTCAATGGACGGGTATGAACCGGGAACTGAGGAGTTTATCATTAAGAACGCTTATGAACAGTATATGTCTTATGAGGGTGATCATACACCACAGGAACTGAGGGATCTTATTGGGCAGATCGATGAGATCCAGAGTGTAGATGAGTTTATGGCGCTTGATGCCACACTTCTTCGCGATCATGGTGTCGGATCGGTCCTTAATTATCAGACCATAAGAGATCCGTTTGTCAGGAACCGCAATTCTCTGATCTTTTACCAATATACTGATCTTTTGAATGTCAGTTTTGAGGATCTGGAGAACAACACCTTCGGACTTGTCCAGGCTCAGCTCCTGGGAAAGACAGCAATGATGATCGCTGGCCATGATGCAGGATCAGCTGTTGCGGCAGGAACGGATCTGGCTTACATGGTATTTGATATACAAAGAGGTTCAGGTGAACTTATCATGGATGACCCGGATGTATATGGTTACGCATCATCATTATCAGCGGATGAGATGAGAAGGCTCTTCACTAACTTTGACTTTGACGCATATATGGATGCACTTGGCCTTACAGCTGAACAGTATGTGACTTCGATCGTAATCGATACAAGACAGTTGGAAGCTTTGAACGGTGTTCTTACGCAGGATAGACTTGAAGCGTTGAAGGCATGGAAGACAGCTGAGCTTGTACAGACTTATAAGACTTTTTATGCTGCCGATTATGGCGATCTGCTCACAGGGTTTTATTCGGTAGACCTTGCTGCAAAAGAGCAGCAGGCTTTTGATCAGGTAAACGTTATGTGTACGGATTTTGTCAGTTCGCTATATACAGAGATGTTTTACTCACAGGAAACCGATAATGTGCTTCGAAGCATGTGTGATGACATAAAGACGCAGTACAGGGAATTGATCAGTCAGGCCGGATGGCTGTCGGATGGAACAAAATCTGGACTCCTGAGAAAACTTGACAGGATAGTATATATAACCGGTATCGATGATACCAGATGTGAGCCGTCTGAATACCGTGATCTCATTGGAACAGACTGGTTCGAGACATACCACAATATCAATAAGAGAAGAGTATCTGATGAACTGGAGTCTTTGGGAAGCTCGACAGACCACGAACCCGGAATGCCTATGCAGATGGTAAATGCATGTTATAACCCGGCGAATAATGATATTACCATAACGGTTGCGATCATGAACGAGCCTGCTTTTTCTCCCGATAATGATTACTGGACAAATCTGGGAGGGCTGGGGATGGTAATCGCTCATGAGATGGGACATGCTTTTGACAGTAACTGTATACGGTTCGACGAGAATGGTATATATGATCCTGACAGGATCCCTCAGGCCGATCTTGATGTTCTAACTGAGCGGGATGAAGCCGCGGCAGCATATTTCGAGGATAATTTTACGGTCTTTGGTATATACCATGTTGACGGTCACAAGACTCTAGGGGAAAACTACGCTGATCTGGGCGGAATGGAATGCATATGTGCGATCGCGCAGGATGCTACACAGGCGCAGAGAGAAAAAATGTTTGAGAATTACGCCAGGATCTGGTGTGAGAAAGTTGTTGATTCCGCAGTCACTGACCAGATACTTAACGATGAGCACAGTCCTTCGGTTATAAGGGTTAATTCTATACTGTCGTCGATTCAGCTTTTCTATGATACATATGGGGTTTCTGAAGGTGACGGAATGTATATAGATCCTGATATCAGGATCTCCAGATGGTATTGAGAGGAGGGATCTGGAAATGGGTATAGTGATCAAGCATACCTTGAAGAATATATTCTGTAAGCCTTTGAGGACCATAGTAGTTGTTTTCTCGATCTTCCTTTGTGCTCTGAGCGGGCTTTTGTGTTTTGACCTTGTTGGAGAAATGAAGGCCCAGATAGCAGATCTTTACTCTTCTGTATTAGGACAGGCAGACCTGCTCTTTTACGGCAAAGCAGAAGAAAGGAGTGATACCCCGCCGTGTACGATCCTTCCAGTTAAGCTGGATCTGACATATTTCTATTCAGACGTTGAAGGTGAATACAATTATGCTCATTATGACAGCGTCAGTATTTATTCTTTCGACTTTGAACGGGCTGGCAAGATGGGCGTATATACTGAGAATGTTCCGGGAGATGATGAAGCAATGATCTCCGGGAACCTTGCAGATAAGTTTGGCTACAGCACTGGTGATAAGATATGGGTAAAGGACCGCATTAACAATAAGCATGAACTCACTGTAGCCGGCATACTTCCTAATGACAGCAGGAATTACTTCTTCTCAGGTCTTTCAATGATAGTAAGTGACCGGACGATCGATGCGATGAGCGGAGGGATAGATCTGGAGGCATCACTTGAATTGATCGATGTAACCGACGATTCCCGGATTGATGAGATGGAGACGTACCTTAAAGAGCACTTCCCGGGAGCAAATCTGGAATCCGTTAAGAACACTGAGGCTCAGGAAGAGATGATGAGCCAGATAACAGGCATACTTGCGCTGATATTTGCATTTACGATCCTTCTCGTGGTATTTGTCACTATATCTATCTGCGAGAAGATAATCAGCGAGAGGATGTCAGTTATAGGAACGCTCAGATCCCTCGGAATGAATAACTTCAAGACCGCATGTATCCTTCTTATGGAGAATGTATTCTATGCTCTTATGGGCAGTATTCCCGCGGTATTGGTCTATGCGCTCATAAGAACCCCAATACTGTCGGGAATGATCAATACAACTGATTCTGAAGGCAATACTATTGCTATTGAATTGCATCCTCTGTCATTACTGATCGTAGCAGGCATCATCGTAGCTTGTATAACCGTAGAATGCCTGCTCCCACTGAAAGCAGTAATCGCGGCAATGAAGACCCCTATAAGGGATATCATATTCGATAACCGTGACACTGCATATATCATAAAGAGAAGGTCAGTTATAACCGGATGTGTCTTTCTTGCAGCATCTGTGATCCTGTGGTTCTTCCATACCAATCTCTACTGTATGGTAGCATTTGTGGTAACAACAGTCGTAGCGCTGTCCCTGCTTATTCCTGCAGTTATCATACTGATGTCGAAGGGGCTTCGCAAACTGTTTGCTAATGGTGGTCACATGTCCTGGGAACTGGCATCCCGTGAGATGTCCGCCCGTAAGAGTACAGTCGGCAGTGGAGTGTTATGTGCCACTTCAGCAGCGATCTGCATTGTTATCCTGGCGGTCTGTTCAGGCGTTCTCAATACATTTGTCATGCCTGAATCTGATTGGGATGCCCAGATATCGCTTGGTATCAAGCCTGACTATCTGCGGTATGCGGAAGATCTTGAAGGAGTGACAGATCATGAATACCGTTACAACAGCGGTCTCCCGGTATTGGTAAACGGTAAAAAGATAGAATCTGTCGATGTGTGCGGTATGCCTGACGGAGGATTCAGGATGACACATGACTATTCCGGACTTCCTTCATCCATTGAGGACGGATGCATTGCTGTGGATTCTTCGTATGCACGCAGGAAGAATGTAAGAGCAGGTGACAAGATCGTGCTTACAGTAGATCCTGAGGGTGTTTTCCCTATTGAACGTGAATTTACCGTATCTTCCATCTTCGATGTCACCGGAGGATATCTGAATTGGACAGTGTTTATCATATCTCTTGATGACTATATCAGGATATATGGTGATAATCCCAGCATGCTCTATTTAAAGTGTGAGGATCCTGAACAGGTCCTGTCAACGGTCCGTAAATACTCATCCATGTACATCGGTGATGATACTTTGACAAGAACTGAATACGAGGAGAGGGAATCAGGTGATACCGGTCCTGTTGTAGCAGGCCTGACAACCATACTGATCATCGGCGTCGGTATGACGTTCATCGGTACAGCAAGTAATCAGATCATTGGATTTGAAGGCCGTAAGAGGGAATGTGCAGTAATGCTGTCAACATCAATGAGCAGCAGAAAACTGTCAGGAGTCCTTTTCAAGGAGGTGCTGTTAACCTCATTGATCTCAGCGCTCACCGGGTCGGGGGTGGGAATAGCCCTGATGACAGCTATATCAAATGCATTGTATGAGATCGGTAATCCCGTGATCATACGTGTCTCACCGGCTGTGTTGATCCTGTTCATACTTGGGCTGACCCTTGTATTTACATTGACAGTGCTCATCCCGGTCAGGACACTTCACAGGATGAAGATATCCGAACAGCTTAAGTATGAATGATCTGAGAACACAGGAGGATAATAACATGAATACAATAATCGAAGTGAATAACGTAAGCAAGACCTTTGGCAGGAATACAAACATCAATAAAGTCTTGGACAATGCCTGCATGTATGTGGGCGAGGGGGAGTTCGTATCTCTGATGGGCGCATCAGGTTCCGGCAAATCCACCATGCTGTACCTCATAGGAGGGCTGGACCGTCAGTTTGAAGGCAGCATAAGTGTATGCGGTAAGGATATAGGAAGCCTTAAGGATTCAGAACTTTCAGAACTGAGACTGAGGAACATGGGCTTTGTATTCCAGTTCTATAATCTGGTGATGAATCTCAATGTGGAAGACAATATCCTTCTTCCACATACTATGGCCGGCAAGAAGAGATCAGAACTGAAGGATTCCCTTAATGAGATATTGGAGATCACGGGTCTTACAGACAAACGCAAGGCAATGCCTGCCACTTTGTCGGGAGGACAGCAGCAGAGGGTTGCCATAGCACGTGCCGTTATGGGAGAACCTTCTATAATACTTGCAGATGAACCAACAGGAAACCTTGATTCGGCATCTTCGCGGGAGATCATGGAACTCTTCTCGAGGCTTAACAAGGAGAAAGGTCTGTCAATCCTGCAGGTTACGCATTCTGAAGACTGCGCTTCTTATGGAACAAGGGTGATCAGACTCGAAAATGGAAAGACAATTGGATGAGTGGTAAACTGACATCATAGAATATAAACGGAGAGTCTATAGGGTCATGCGTATTGCCGTCGTTGACGACGAAGAAGTATTCAGAAATGATATATCGCTCATTATTTCGCGGCTTTACGGCCGGGACAGGGTGAGTTGCTTCCTCTATTCTGACGGAGAAGAGATCCTCCAGAGCCTTCAAAAGGGTTTTACTTTCGATGCCATTTTCCTCGATATAGAGATGAAGAATATGGACGGAATGACTGCCGCTTCGAAGATAAGAGAGTTTTTGCCGAAGATACCGGTGATCTTCCTTACGAGTCATACCGAGATGGCAATGGAAGGATACGAGGTAAATGCTTTCAGGTTCCTTGCCAAGCCAATAGACGAGCACAAGCTGCGTCTGGCTTTGACAGATCTTGAGGATCTTCTGTACAAAGACGAGAAGATCATTCTCCGTAAAGATGGTGAGGATATCATCCTGTCCCAAAGAGAGATAGTCTACATAGAGGCATTGAACAATAATGTCAGGTTCGTACTGAAGAATGGAGATGTATCCGTCAGGATGAAATTCTCGGAAGCCATTAAGCTCCTGGGCAATGATTCATGCAAGATACACAGGTCTTTCTGCGTGAATCTTGCCCATGTTAAGAAGATGAGTTACGATACCTGCATTATGGATAACAAAGATGACCTGCCTGTTGGGAGATCCTGTGCACAGGATGCCAGAAAGGCTCTGTTCGATTATGTTAGAAAGGCGGGAAGATAAATGATCGGGTCATTATCCCATTTTGTTCTTTTTCTCCTGTCCTACCTGTCATTTGGATTCATGAATGTCTTTATCATTGACTGGACTTTCCGGTACAGGATAAAGAGACCTAAGATCGTTTATCCGCTAAGTATAGGCCTCGGAATACTGATAGCGATCCTTTCCACATTGGTATATGAGACTATTGGTCATGATGACTCACCGCTTATACTCCTAGGGTCTCCGACTGAAGAGACAGAACTGCTCCTGATGGGCTTTATACTGCTGATCAATGTGATCATCTTTGTTTTTCTGCAGGAAAAATGGTGGAAGAAATTGCTGCTGGTCCTGATCGTATCTGATCTGCTCCAAAGGCTTAATATTATGTTCTCCACGGCATCGTACATTTTTATCCCTGATCATTTCCCCAAATGGCTTGATCCTGAATTACTTGTTTTGCTTATTCAGTCGGCATTTGTCCTTTTTGAATTCCTGTTCTGTCTTATGGTAGGAAAGATAAACGGGAAGAATAACAGCAAATCTTTTCCTCTGCCGCTGATCTTCGTTATTGATATCGTAGTGGGTATTTTGAGCGAGATCGCCATAGACGGGGTCTTCTATAGCGAAGACATATCCAAGGAACAGATCACTGTCGTACTGATGCTCCTATCGCTGTCGATCATGGTGGTCGGTATGTATATATCTAATTCCAACCGCGAGAGACGCGATCTTCGCGAACTGAATTCCAAAAATGAGGAATATATCAATGCCCAGACCATGCATTTCGAGAAACGGGCTGCTGCAGATACTGAAGTCCGTGCTATGCGTCATGATATGAGAAATAATGTCCAGGTCCTCATGCTGCTCCTCGAGAAAGGTGAATACGATAAAATGCGTGAATATCTGGAAGAGATGGGTGAAGGCCTTTCCAGATCAGATGTGAGCCTTCACACCGGTTCGGCAATAGCCGATGCGATCATATCCGAGAAGATCGCGGAAGCCGGCTCGAAAGGGATCGATCTTACATGCAGCGGAGTGATCTCCGGTGTTGAATTCACCCCTGTCGACACATGCAAGATCCTTGCCAATATTCTGGACAACGCTATCGAAGCCTGTGGAGAAGACAGCATAAGAGATCTTCCGCAAAGGACGGTCGAGCTTCAGTTCAAAAGGACGGACAATCACTTTATGATCTGCTGTACCAATCCTTCGGCGCACTATGTGGATATTTCAGATGATGAGAACAGGACTACAAAAAAGGATAAAGCCGGCCACGGTTTCGGTGTGCATAATATCAGGACAGCTGCCGCGAACTACGGTGGAGAACTGATGAGCGAATGTAAGGAAACTCCCTACGGATATGACTTCTGCCTGGAGATGATCTTTCCTGTCGGATAATGCTGCTAAGTTGTATATAAACAGCTAATACTAATATAGCCATAGACTTATGAGGGAGTGGGTATATGGCAGCGATCGCAGGTGGTTTCTTAGTATTGCTATTCATTGTTATTACAGTTATCGGCCTCATATTGCTTATGCCTGGCATTTTCTATCGGCGTTCTCCTCGCAAGATATGAGATTATGGAACAAAAAGAGATTTCTGATCTGTCTGAATCTGATGGATGAGCTGACAGAACAGCATATTCTGTAATTGTCACAATTGATTATTGTATTATCAACTCTTTGTCACATGGGTGTTATGTAAGATCACTACAATTATCTTATGAGATGAAGTAAGGCGGTTTTACAATGGAAGACAAGCATTTGAACAACAATAATGATACGAAGAGAACAAGAGCTGTAGTTACAAGACTTTGTTCTGTTTTCCCTGAAGATATAGAAGAATTGGAACTCATAGATTTTCTGACTTTACTTGAAGACAATGAAAAGGTATTCCATTGATTACAAAGGCCGCTGCGGCAATTGCCACAGCAAACTCGGTGAGCAGGATAAGTTCTGCAGATACTGCGGCACTCCCAAAGGACGCGGCAAGTTTTTGCCTTATGTAAACGAGAATCTCTGTGTTTACGGACCTCCCACGACAACAACACATACTTGCACTTCCTGCAGTTATTCCTGGACAGTCCATGGTCTGTGTACAGACGGGGCAGAGTTCTGCCCGAGGTGCGGCAGTGGTGTAAGTACTGATTCAAAATGCGAGCTTTAATATATTAAATATAGAATACTCTTGATTATGGTATAATTAATCGTTGATAAATCAGCTCATATACCTTATCCGGAGGCTTTATTATGTTAAGAAGAAAGACTCTTGCCTTTTTGCTTTCCGCGGCAATGATCGCAGGTTTGGTTCCTGCAACAGTTATGGCAGAAGAAACTGAGGAGTTATCCCTTCCTGAGGAGACTGTTGAAGCCGCTGAGGCTGTTGATGAAGAGGCCCCTGAAGAATCGTTGGAGCCTGAAGAAGTGATCATTCAGGCTGACAGTGAAGAATATGCTGATCCTGATACAGTGAATACGGGCATGACTTTCGAGAACGGCGTTCTGACACTGGCCGGAACTGTAAACCGCAGAACCTTAAATGATTTCCTTACTTCACATGGACTCGATGATATGTTGGGCGTATATAAGGTGACATGTGCCGAAGGAACTGAATTAAGTGACATGTCAAATCTGTTCCAGAATTTTTATGATGTTACCGAGATCGATCTTACCAATGCTAGTGCATCAGGTTATTATAATATGGATTATGCTTTCGAGGAATGCAGACAGCTCGAAAGTGTTATTTTTGGCAGTAACATTAACACGCAGAGTGTTACAAATGTCGAGAAAATGTTTAATGGCTGTTCATCTCTGAAAAAGATCATTGTCGGAACCGGATGGGATCTGAGCAGCGTTGATTATTCTTCTGATATGTTCAAAGGCTGCACAAGCCTTACAGGTCCAATGGGTACAGCCTATGCTGCATCATTTACAGATATGACTTATGCAAGGATAGATTTCGGTGATGTTAACAGGGGATATCTGACACCGGATCATGTAGTCTTTGACGGGACTACAAAGGTAATGCTTCTTGCCGGAGAGGTTTGCCGCAATGATATTTATGATGCTGTTAATTATACCGGCGATGTCGAGAAGATCTTTGCTGTTGAAGGTACCAAATTTAAGAATGATTACGTACAAGGTAATCTGTTTCAGGGTCTGCAAAGTGTTACTTCAATAGATCTTAAAAATGCTGATACATCAGAAATGACAAGTATGTCAAGTATGTTCTGCAATTGTACAAGTCTGGAAGTTGTTGATCTGTCAGGTTTTGATACTTCCAATGTTACTGATATGTCTAATATGTTCAGATACTGCAGCAGTCTGGAAGTACTTGATCTGTCTGCATTTGATACGTCAAATGTTACAGATATGGACACTATGTTTGGTGATTGTTCGAGTCTTACTACTATTTATGTTTCGAATGGGTGGGATGTATCCGGTGTCGAAAGTGACGGTGGTATGTTTGAGGGTTGCAATGTGCTTATAGGCGAATTTGGTAATCAATGTGGTGGATCTGGCGGAGTTGAGCATGCAGGTATACCTTTAAGTCGTGAAGATAATTCTTATATGTCTTTAAAAGGCAATTCTATTGCAGGTTACAGTGTCACACTGGATGATATGATTGGTATTAATGTTTATGTTAAAACAGATAATCCTTATTCTTGTGTCTTTACTTGGGGAACGGGGGATTATCAGCAGAGTTGTTGGCCTGAACCGAGTATAGATAATAACATATCTAAATTTGTTTGCCCTATTTCTGCACGTTCAATGACTGATACCATTACTCTGAATGTCATGGATGGAGACGATGTTATTATCACTGACACATTCAGGCTGGTTGATTATGTAAATGCTGTTGCAAGACAGCATAGTAATACAAATATTGCAAGTAATGTGTCACTTCATAAACTGCTCAAGTCTATGTTGAATTATGGCGGTGAGGTTCAGAAGTATTTCAATTACAGAACAGATGACCTTGCTTCTGATTATATTGATAACACAATTATCTATGACGGAGACACGATTGGCTTGGGTACGATAGCCGGAGCTGCTGAGCATTTCAAAGAGTCAGCAGGAGCTATCATTACCGGATATGAGCAACGTGATGATACCATCAATAATATCAGTCCTGATACAGGCCTGGAATTCTATGGGGCGTCGTTTATCTGCTCTGACAGGACATATATCAGATTCTATTTCCGTGTGATTGATCAGACAAAGCGGGATGAGTTAGAAAATATGAGTATCACTTTCAATGGCGAGGATTGCTATAGAGACTTTACTCAACCTTCGGGTGAATACATGTATTTTGATACTTCAAGTTTTGCTCCTGCAGACTTGAAATGCAAAGATCCCCGTGACAGTTATATGTTGCTTCAGATGGGAGATACTACATACCGCTACAGCCTGTTGTACTATATGGCAAGGTGTATTGTAACAGATAACGGTTTCGGTAATGCTGCCGTTGCTTTGGCTGTTTATTCCAAGTTTGCAGGCATCTATAATGAATACTCGCATTAATTAAGGCGTGACAATTGTATAATCATTTTGATTTATGGAGGACATAGTGATGAACAAAGGAATATATGATGCAGTTGAACTCGAGATTATGGAATTTGTTAACGAGGATGTGATCGTTACAAGTGATACACCTCCGACGAATCCTGATGGAGGTCCAATCACAAATTAATCGTATTGGTTGATTATCTTTGCCCGGAGCCTATTTGAGAGCTCCGGTTTTTTTTGATTTGAATGATCAGGGACATTTATGGGACACCCCTTTTGATACAATGAAGCCATCAGGAAAAGCAAATGCTTGAAAGGAGGCACACAATGTCACATTTATATTTTACTATCACAGGACTGAACTACAGGCACGGTGACTCATTTCTCGAGCCGGGAATGAAGGTGCGCCTTGTTAAGGAGCCTGATAATGAGTATGACAAGGAAGCAATAAGGGTCGAGTTGGATGGTGTTGGTATTATTGGTTATGTAGCCAACAGCACCAGGACCGTTCTGGGCGAGAGCCACAGCGCAGGTTATATCTACGACAAGATCAAGAAGAATGCGTCAGGTAAGGTCTGCTATGTCCTTCCCGGCGGAGTGATCTGTTCTGTTGAAGGAGATTCTTTACATGGGAAGACAAAAAGAAAATAAAGCATCCTGGATTGAACATGCACATCTGTTCCGCAGTGACACTTATGAATGTTCACATTGTCATTCAAAGTATAAGACTCGTACGAAGATATGCCCTAACTGCAAGTTCTTAATGACTGACGGTAAGTATGATCCGCAGTGGATTGACGAGCTTGAGATGTTTGATGCTATCTTTGATGACTGAACCTGCGGGTAATAGTCAAATCTCTCTGATAAATGTATAATTATTTGCGGAAACTACATTTATCAGGGGGATCTTTAGATGGAAAACATCAAATTCAATACAACTGTTGCTTACAATGATCCTGATTTCAGGTTTATTGATGTTAATGTGATCGGTGATGCGGGAATAACCAAAGGCGAGCCGGAACATGCAAAGAAAGTCATCGAGCTGGCACTGGCGCAGATACTTAATGCTATTAGTTCTGAACGTGTGTCTTATAAGGATCTCCCTTCGCAGATCGTAAGAATGAAGCAGGAAGTGCCGGGTATTGTCAAAGACAACGGTGTTGAATTAGGTTCTCTTAATATTATGGCAGTCGGTCCCTCTGATAAGGCTAAGGCGTTTATCGAGAGAATGACCAAGATAAATGAGATGGCGAAGATGAGCCCTGAAGAACTTGCCAAGAAGGCTGAAGAAGCCCAGAGGAAGGCTCAGGAACAGTGGAATATGCTAACTCCCGAACAGCAGGCACAAGCCATGCAAAATGCTGAGATCGCGAGGAAGAAGTTTGAAGAAGAGCACAAAGACGTTCTTGCCCATGCACAGGCTGTAGCATCAGGCGGATCCCCAGATGATATTTCCAAGGCCCTGAAGATGGCGGCAAACGCTGCAGGCGGTGCAGCAGCTGCTGCATCTACCGGCGCTGCAGCTAACAAATTCTGTACAAATTGCGGAACCCCTTCCAAGGGCGGTGCATTCTGTTGTAATTGCGGGGCTAAGCTGTGATGAGAAATATACGTCGTTTTTTTGCTTTATTCTTGGCGGTAGTCCTTACCTTTGGAATGATCTGTTCCTGTACGAGAGATACAACAATAGAAGGAATAAGATCCTTCAGTTATTCATATTCGCAGAATAATACCATGTACGGATACTGCAGTTATTCGATAACGAAGACAGATGACGGTTATGAAGCTTATGTCAAGCAGATGGACGTGCCTGATGATGAGTCCCCGAGATTTCCTGTTGATCAGGAGACTGTTGATATACTGGTAGAGCTTCTAAACAAGCACAAAGTCTCAGGATGGGACGGCTTTAATAAGAGTGATAAGAATGTCCTTGACGGTAACGGATTTGAACTTAATATTCATATGATAGAAGATGATGACGGTATCTCAGCACACGGCTATATGAAGTATCCTGACGGATACAGTGGCTTCCGTGATGATATGGATTCATTCTTTGACAGGATCATGAATGAAGCTATGGCAGATGGTACCGTTGTTACCGGTGTGTCTGAAGACTGATCAGGATTTCCTTGTAACGAGCCTGTATAATATCCCGACTCCGCTTATGAGCCAGCAGATGCCTGCACCTCCGCAGTGAAAGCATTGTGTAAGCAGCTGTGAGAATCCGTATGCCATCTCTCCGCTGGGGATTATGCTGTACGGAACCGGAATGAGCGGGAAGATGAAGATCATGAGAAGCGCATAAAGGCTTGTCTCAATGAATATGACTATCTTAGATTCAAGGTCATTAAACCATTTTATCTTCTTGTTGATAAGGACGAATAAACCTGCGATTCCGATGATCACTACGGCTCCAGTCAATAGGAGAACTATGAAAGCAACAGGTGTACTGCTGCCTGCAAGTGTTGCAAGATGGATAATGTAACTTGCGGCAAATCCGATAAGCGCAAGAATAACAGCCCCAATAGAGCATTTAAGTGTTTTGTTCATAAAATGTACCTATCCCTAATATGTTTTGCTCCTATATATTACCATAAGTACTATTAAAGCAAATCCAATATGTTAATATGACTATAGAAAGTGTAAAGGAGATTGTTGCCATGAATGATGGAATCAGATTGTGTGACGGCACTGTTGTGCCTTTTGATATTGATAATATCTCTTTTCATACCAAGGTTGAATGGTGCGGAAGCAAAGTGGATCTGTTCCTTATCTGCCCTCCGGGTGATGATGATGGAATCTCATCAGTGCAGTATACGGCCAATAGTATAATTGGAGATCCTGAACGTACATATGGTCTTGCATGGAAGACCGTAACAGACCATATTATTCCTATGCTGGATATGGAGGTGCCGTCTGATGTCCTAAGTGATGTATTGGAACCTGTCAGGATCTATGTTATCTATTCAGCGTCGGCAGGAATCGGGAAGCCTCACTATAACCGCGTTGAGATTGCATTTGCGTTGTTAGATGATGATCCTGATGAAGAGACATCTTATACTGTCGCAGGATCTCTTGAGGAAGGGTTTGATGATTTTTATGCCAATGAGGACCTTGTTGACACTGAAGATATATTGAGGCCTCATGAACTCAGCACAGGTGATATCCTAACATATACTGACGAACTGGGAGCTTATTTCGGTACAGTTGATTTCCTCGGGGATGAGCCGGAAGTCTATATTGAACCGAATGAGTCATATACAAGCGCTGAACATGCTTTCGAGGTCTTCGAGAAGGCATATCAGAGGGCTGAAGTATTCCGGGATCTTGCCATGACGGTCATACGGGAGGAGGTTACCCGGTATATCGAAGTTCTCAGGGATCGGTATAGTGATCTGTCACTGTCGGTTGATGGTATCATGGATGAACTCTATCTTGAGACCATTTTTATCAATAATAATGGTGAGATCGAGTTTGCCTATGAGGCTCCCTGCATAAGTGATGAATTAAGGATTACTGCAATTGGCAACTATAACAGGGGATTTATAAAAGTTTTGATCGAAGACGCAGATGGAGAATGATATGACAAAAGAAGAATATATTGCAAAAATGAACGAGGATCACGAATGGGCTCCCGGCTGGGATGCGATAGATGCAGAGTTTGCCAGGCTCTATCCGGGACAGGAACCGCAGCATTACGGTACTGTCATAACATCAAGAGCCATATTTGGCGGTGACGAGTTCCTTGACGGGTGTTCAATCTTCAGCAATCCTTCCGGATATATGCATCTGGTGACTTATGGAATGTCATCGCTTTATGCGGGCGAGGAGGCTTTCGGCGGTGAATTCAGCGGCTGGGGATATGAGATGACGATGAAGCTGAAGGAAGAAGATCCGGGCAAATGCCTCTGGGCAATAGACATGATGTCTAATCTAGCCAGATATACATTTAGATCCAACAGATTCTTCGAGAATGAACAGTTCATCCAAGGGAACGGTTCTCCGATCCACGTTGGAGCGGAATCTCAGATAACGGCTCTCCTGACTGTTAATGATACGACTGCTCAGACGCAGGATACAGTCCACGGCAAACTGGAGTTTATTCAGTTGGTGGGGATCACTGAGTCTGAACTTGCAGCATTGAAGGATGATGCCGGCAATGTGAAGATCCTGATAGAGAAGATGAAGAAGGATAATCCTGAGCTGATCACTGACATGAACAGGGATTTCTCATATCTTTAAGACAAACAAATTGCAGAAAATAGACAATTTATAACTTTCATTGTTGTGCTTTTTGGGCGTGAATTGTCACATTATTTCATGTATTAATACTATATAATAATAATTATTGTGAAAATTGTGCTTATAAGGAGACAAACTTATGAAGAAGAGCAAGATTATGGCTTTCGTACTCAGTTGCGCGATTATCACGGCAAATCTTCCCATGGTTGCATTGGCTGAAGAACAGAATGATGCGGACGTGCCTGTTGAGCAGACAGAAGAAGTAGAAGATGAGTCTGAAGATCAGGATGAGACCTGTGAGACGGAAGTCCCGGCAGAGCCTGAAGCGGATGCAGAGGATCCTGAAGATCCTGTTATTGAATCAGAAGAACCTGATGAGACTGATCCAGAGGTTGATGAATCTGAAGCAGAAGGTGATGTTGCCGTCATATCCGCTGCGGCTGTGATGAATGATCCTGAATACGATGAAGAAGGGTACATGCTGCTTACGGGAAACGAGACAATCCTTGAAGCAGGTAGGTATACGATCGATCATAATGTTGTTTTTGAGGGTGAGAATGGTCCTCTTAAACTCAACGGTAATGTCATTATCAAAATACCGGATGGTATGACTTTAACGATCAGGAATGGCCTGCGGGGTTATGTTAATTCACAGGATTTATTCAATCTTACAATCGAAGGCAGTACTGATCTTGATGATCAGGATATCGGCGAGATCATATTCGATGGCGTAAATGACAATAGAGCAGTAAATGTCTGTAATTATACGCAGATGGGCGGAAAGGTCACGATCTTATCTGACGGCGGTCATATCGGTATGTATGTAAGGGAAGAACTTACGCTTAATGATGGCATTCTTGATATCAGATGTCCCAATGTATCAGGTGATCCATCGGTTGCAAATACCGCTGTTGAGACTCATCCTAATTCCGGCAAGGTAAAAATCAACGGAGGCAGATTTACTACTGATGCTAACAAATTTGGTATTTATGCCAATGAGGTTTGTAATTACGGCGGAGCTCTCTCTATTAACAATTCAGAAATCGGCATTTTGTGTTATGATTCACAGAGTGCAAAGGTCGATCTTACAGGCGGTACTACAATTATCTCCCACAATGCTGACAGCGGAGCGGGCATCGTTATGGGTATCCCGACCGTTCTGACTCTTGGTTTCTGTGGCAAAAACGATCACATAATGATTGACAGCATCGACCTTCACCAAGTTGAATCATCACAGATTAAGGTGTTTATCGAAGATAACAAGTCTTTGACCGATTCACAGAACAATTCATACAGCGGTCAGATTACTGATATTAATTCAATCTGCGGCAAGGAACTGCTGCCGGGAACGATAGATTACTGTGACGGGGATGGAGTAAAACAAACACTCAGTATTAATGATTTTTCCGTGCTTAGCGGATCAGAGACTATTCTTACAGCCGGCTGGTATGTTGCAAGTGCCTCACCGGTTGATCTGTCTTATGCGGGTGGCCTTAAGATCGAAGGTAATGTTAATATTATTCTTGAGAATGGCTGCCAACTTACTGTAAACGGTTTCTATGGGGATGTTTGGAATGATTCAGACTCCTGTACTCTCAATATCTATGCCCAGGATGGTAATAATGAGAGTATTGGCCGTCTTTTTGTTCCAGGAAGAGAAACTCCGCACAGTGGTTCTGTCGGTATTTATACAAAAAGCGCATCTGTTAATGGCGGTCGTGTAACAGTTACTCCCTGTGAAATAGGAATATGTGCTAATGAAGGTAATATAACAGTAAATGGCGGCTGTGGTGCCACGGAATTAATAGTTGCGGCAACAAGAGTTGGCGTATTTATTTCAAATAACGAAAACAGTCTTATTGTTAATGGTGGTCATGCTGAGATTAGGGCCTATAATCCCGATGACGAAGAACAAGGTTCTGCTGCAGGTGTTAGCGGTAATG
>Ga0247611_10005252_pt1 | contig 17275 bp, 21 predicted proteins | sample 177DNAGHGhighgp2_FD_192422 | JGI IMG/M metagenome (GOLD analysis project Ga0247611, IMG submission 192422) | Sheep rumen microbial communities from Palmerston North, Manawatu-Wanganui, New Zealand - 1770 DNA GHGhigh gp2 | ecosystem: Host-associated > Mammals > Digestive system > Stomach > Rumen... | reverse complement strand
GCTTAAAATACTTAACAGATAATCAATATCTTTTGGTTCTAAGCTACCCATTTCAATACTCCTGTTAATGCTTTCATCAGCTTCTTCAAAACCTTTTTTTGTAATAGCATATTCAATTCCAAAATCACCAAAAGGCGGCAATGCTTCATTGTCGCCAATTGATGTATTTTTATTTGCAATTGCCTTATAAATAAAAGGAGGCAATTTTAATTTTTCTTGTTGTTCTTCTTTTAAAATAACCTTCATTTTAAAGAGATTTCAAAAACTTATCCAATTCTTTCTTCTTAAATGTTGTAACCTCAACTAATTTACCTTTTATCTCTCTACTACTATTAACATTGTGTTTTCTATTAATTATAATCTGGCCAGGTAAATTAGCTGGATTTGTTGTGTTTATAAATTTTTGGGCTTGTGATGCTGCTTGACCAACACTTCCTGTTCCAGCATTAAAAACCATTTTCTGATTTCTATTTGCTGAAGGAATTTCTTTATCAATATAAGTTTGTGTTTGAATAATTTCATTATTACCGTTTGGGTCTTTTTGCGCAATGGCTTCGGCATCTTTTCTTACTGATGATGAATCTCCATCATCTTCAGAGTTTGTCACACTCATTCCAAAACTATCATCAGCCTCATTAAGTTTTTTTAAAATGTTTAATTGTTTCTTACTAAAAACTACGTCCATAATAAATGTATTTTTTTATATAAATAATTGAAAAATAAAAAAAGGAGTGAATAAATCACTCCTTTTAATATTATTTGTAAACAAATGGACTATCTTCTAGTGATACTTCATCATTTGTAATTTTTCTCTCATTGCGTTTTGTATGCCTGCCATTAACCAAATCATTAACGATTTCCTTAACAATTCTGCTTTCATCCATAGGAGGCATCCCACCCATTTCATCGTCTTGAGGCATTTCATCATCCTGTGGTTGCTCATCAGAACTCATATCATCCTCTTGGCCATTTAATTTTTTAATAACACTTCTCTTGTCTTTATCACTTAGATAATCAGCGACTTGAGCTGCTATCATATTAATTGCGTACTTGTTAATTTTTTCCTCGTCACTAGGGTTTTCTTCGTTATAAGAATTAAGTGCTTGGCTTAATTCTCCAGAATACTTTTTAACATCGCTTCCTGCTCCACCTTCTGAATCACCTTCTATATCGTTAGGCTCTCCGCCTTCCATATCTGAGTCATCCATACCAGGTTCTCCCATTGGTGGCATTTGGTTATTCATTGGCGGCATTGGTGGCATTCCACCCATATCGTCATTAGAATTAGGCACTTTTAAAACGTGTCTCTCATTTATCTCTTTTTTTTTAGTACACGCTTTACGCTCTCTGCAATTGCATTTTCTATTGATTCAGGGTCAATATCGAATGGTGCTCCATCACCAATTCTTTCTCCGTAAGGACTATCATTTCTTACTGAATCATCATTCATATCATAATATTCTGGGAATTCTTGTAAATCCTTTGGAGGCAATGACATAACAACCTTCTGATATGCTGGGTGCTTTCCGAAATCATCAAGTTTATTCATATTTCCTGCTGGAACACGTCCGGCATCTTTAAAAGGATATAAGCCACCTTCATTGATTCTTCTTGCTCTATTTCTCATTGCAGCTTCACGAAGCTTCATTGCACGATATGCTCTTGATTCAAAAACTTCAGGTTCTTCTTCCTCTTCAAATGCTGTTTCATCCTCAATTGGCTCTTCATCACCCGTTTCAGGCTCTTCATCATATTCATCACCCATTTCAGGCTCTTCATCACCTGTTTCAAGTTCGAAGTCAGCCTCATCATCCTCTAAGCCCTCATCGTCATCATCGTATAAATCATCATCCTCATACTCTTCATCGTTGATTGCATTAAGAATCTGGTCAAGTTTGTCCTCAATTGCATCCATTCTTGATTCAAGGTCTCCGCCAACAGCATCTTCTCCGCCAAGGTCTAAATCATCTTCGCCTTCAGCATCTAATTCAGGGTCTAAGTCATCATCTTCAGCATCTAGGTCATCACCTTCTACGTCTAAGTCAGGGTCTGCTCCTTCAACGTCATCTTCAAGCCCATCACCAAGGTCATCAATTGCCTCATCAATCTGTCTTCCTTCGCCGGCATCAAATGGATTGTCATCACCAATCTCGCCAACACCAGGTTTTGGAGAATTCTGATTATCAGGAGTATAAATCATTGATGTATCTTCCTCGTGAATTGTTCCTTGCTTCTCTTCGCCAGAATTAGTTACTTTCTTATCGCCATCATCAATGTTACGTGCTTCTGGTCCATCAAATGGTGCGCTATCGCCAATCTCAGTTCCATGAGATTTATCCATGTAATCATCATTTCCACGATTCCATCCTAATACTTGGTCACTACCTTCCTTAATGTCTGTTTTCTTGAGGTCTACTTTCTCATGTTCAACTGCATCTTCTACAGGACCATTCTTTTCTGGCTTAGTATCAGTTACGTTATTCTTTAACTTAAATTTTTTATCAGCCGAATAACAGAATGGGTCTCCACCTTTTCCGCATTCATTTACCTCATTAATTGGTTTAATAGCAGATGTTGGCTTACGATTGAAGATTTTCATTGCATTCTCCATGATTTGTCTCTCACGAGAAATCTCTCTCTTCATCTTTTCAGTCGCCTCAACTGTTAATTCCTCCTGTCTATCTGGATTCCATGATTCGACAATTATATTTGCACCTTTACCATATGCCTCAGCTAAAGACCTCAATTTAAAATCGAAATTCTTCTGAGCACTAGCAAAACTTGAATATTCATTGTCCTTTCTGTTTCTAAATCCGCCAATGTATTCGAAATTCTCTGCCAATACATTATCCTTCTTAGAAGAAACTTTAATATAGAACTTAGTTCCTTCTCTTACAATACCGTATAGTTTGCCGTCAGCAGCAACTTTGCTATATTCAACACCAGTATATGGCTGTTTCTTTGACTCATTTAAGCCATAGTTCATAAGTTGCTTCATTCTGTCAAACTGACCGTTCATGTTTTTGCTATTATTCATCATGATTAAATAATTATTTTTCTTATTTTTATATAAATATTTTACTCTTCTAAAAAAATATATTATTTGTAATTAAATAAGAGCATTTATACTACATCATCAGCAGTACCAGCTACATTATCAAATCCTCTTGTGTCAAATTGAGGTCTAAAAATTTTATTTGTGAACTTATCAAATGCCCTTACATATATTACATTACCAGGCTCCATTGTCAGTGGATTCCATTGAATACATAAACAATAATTTATACCTATTCTGCTTGAAAGCATTTCATCAAAAAGAACCTTATATTGTTTTCCATTTTCTTTAGAAGTCATTATAGTGCCATAATTGACAAGATAATTTATAAGGGTTTCTCTTTCATGCTTCCATCTTTGTTTAAATGGATTATGGTCTGCATTGCCATCAGCAACAACTTCTTCCTTAAGCTCATAACCATTTTTACCAACCATTATTTGCTTTCTATACTGAGGTAAATTTGTTAAAACCCATTCCAAAATTTCGCTTGGCTTTCCTGAATATAATACTTGTCCTTTATTGCCATATATACACCATCCGCCATTTTCTCTATCATATTTTATAGGTATAAAATTTTTAGCACCTGGTCCCCAAAAAACAACTTGGTCTTGCTCATCGCCTTCATGATATACCTCAATGCCTGATGCTTGAAATATTACAGCCTCTTGTGTTCCTCTTTCCTTTGTAACAGGATTAAATGAACCATATGAATTTTTATCTATATGGTATTCTCCAATTGGAAAAGCAAAATTATATCCTTCAGATGGCTTTTTCATTCCTGCACCAGTAAGGGCAAGTCTACCAATATCATCAGTGCCCCATTTAAAGCCTTCTCTTGCTATTGCATAAGCATCGTTGCAAAAATGTATACACCATTCGTTTTTAACGATTCTATTAAAATCCATTGTCATCCAACTAGGTAAATCATAAAAATCGCCACGATACCTCATAAAAAATTCAAAATCTCTTAGCAAACCATTATTTGCAATTCCTTTCGCAAACGCATTCATAAGGTCTTCGTTATCCCTTACATAATCTTCTCCTTCTTTTTTTATTGCTATACGAAGATTTCTAAGTTCATCGCATTGAATGGCATTTCTGGTTTCAAGATATTTAAATGCAACATAAGTGCATTGATATATTAGGTCTAATGCTTTTTCCTCATCAGATGCAGTCTTAGCCCACTTGAAATATTTGTATAATGGTAAATTATGGTCATTTTCTAGATATTCAAGTATTAATCCTGCTTGTTCTTCAGTTATTTCATCAATTGAATTTAGCTTATCATAAAGCGATGAACTAAGATTCCAAAGCATATCCATATATCCGGCTCTTCTTAATACCTTATATATAACATTAAATGAATCAGATTCACCACCTCTATTCAAACCTTTTTTTCTCATTGACTTAACATAATCCAATATATGACGTGCTTTTTCTCCTATTTTTCTAAGTTCAGCATCATCATCTGTTTTTTTAAAAGCATCATATAAATCATCAATGTCTGTCATTATCTTTGCTGATTTATCCTTAATGCTATATTTGTTAAGTCCTATAGGTTTAATACCATCTTTTGTTGGCTTTTTTATCCAATCATTTTCTTCAAGGTCATAAACTCCTCCGGAATTTGTATCAGCATCTAAATCTTCAACATATAATTCCACAGGAAAGTCGAATATTTTAAGTTTTGAATGTTCTTTATTCCATTCGTTTTTCTTTCCGTTAAAATATTCTTGAACAAAATCTTTTTTATTGTCAATTTCAGAAAAATCTACCTGAAGATGCAAATCAATATCAGAAAATTTTGACCAATTATAATTACATATTGAACCCATCAACACAATACATTTTGGTTTTGTCCATCCAATATCTGTTGTATCCCAGAAATCATCAGCAATATCAAGCAACTTTAATCTAACCCTTGAATTTAACTTATCACCATTCCAAATATTTGGAGCAAGTTCTTTTTGTTTCTTAAAGGAATCTAAACTTACCTCATTTGCTTCAACCTCTGTTTCAATATTTTCTGTTATTTTATTTTCTAAACCTGCAGTTGCTTTACTAATATCATCATACGTTAAATTTGTTTTAGTTATAGTTCCGTCTGAAACATTGATAGCATAAATAACGTTTTCTAATTCTGCAAGTATTGTATCAAACATTTCCCTAAAATTTGCGTCTTTTTCTTCAGGTAGCTTAAATCTGTCGAACCATATATCAGAAACAAGACACTTCTTATTAATATGATAAAAATTTACTTTTCCGCTAGCAGCAAGAATTACTATTTCGCCATAAGTATCTACATAAACAAAATGTTTATTATTGCTTAGTTGTCCAAAACTTTCTAGACTATTAATATATTCATTTAATTTAGAAAAATATTCATCATTTGCTATCGGTTTCTTATTCGCATCAACAAATGACACCCCACCAAAGCCATCGTCCACAGCCATAATGCCTTTAAAATTTTTTTGCTTGTTGCCAGAATAAGTACTAGACACTATTAATGGCTTTTCGAAATTAATAGTGTCAAACCCTTCATCAAACCCTTTTCCAAAACTAAAATTAAACAATTCTACTTTGGCAAAAGGCTTGACTCTTATCTCATGTTCAGTAGGATATTTAAAATTTAAGAGGGCTGTTTTAACAAAATCAATATCGTCTGTTCTAATATAACCTCTAAGTATAATTGCTTTACCAAGAGAATTTTTACAATAACCTTGAGCTGCGCCTACTTTATAAGACCAACATCCGCCAACATTAAAACCGTAATCTTCTATCATCGTGTTATATACGACATCGTTTTTATCAAGGCTACGAGAATCTGGCTCAAAAAATTCAAAATTACCATTTTCATCACGGCTATAACTACTTGGGGCATATATAAGTCTTTCTACATATACCTTATTATCATTAGTAATATTAATATATGGGCCTATCCTTTTTCTTTTCAAAATACCTACTATTCCTTTAGGCGTTTTATGATAATTGTTTATGAAATCGTAAAAGCCTTTTTCTTTATTATTACCATTCTCTAACCTTTTATCATATATGTACTTTGCCGCCTTTTCTATTTCACCCCAGAAATCTAAAGCACCAGCAGGTAATTCTCCATATCTACCATATTCCTCAAGCCAATCCATATATTGTTCAATTGCATACTTGTACGCATATCCTGGTTCTTTAAATGGAAGCCTTTGGTCGATATGGTGTTCGTTTAAATCTCCAATATGAAAATTATCGTTTGCTCCGCCTTCAGGATTAATTGTAAATTTATCTTTTTCGTAAGGCGGCTTATCTTCAGACATGAAAGTGCTATGACTAGTGTTTTCACTAGCCATAGCGTTTTTAAGTTTAACCAAATTATTTTCTTTTATATAGACTTTTCTTTGCATATAATTAATTAGCAATTATTACAAACAGGGAATTGTAAATCGGTTTCACGATAATACTCTTCGCCAACATATTCTCCAATCTGTGTAAACTTAGTCCAAGGCTCTCCATCAACATACTTATTGAAATTATAAGTAGTGCCGCTGCAAACCTGTGGTATTGATTGCATACCGATTATTTCACCACCTTGGAATTCTCCGGTTTTGTACTCATAAAGAAAATTTGTACCTTCTGCGTCATCGTGATATTTCTTGATGAACTTTTCATCATATTTATTTAAATCCATAATTAAAAATTTATTTTTTATTCAAATGAAATTATTTATATATAAATATAAACCCCAATGAAAAAGACTATTATATTAAATGAAAACGCCTTTAAAAAAATAAAAAAACTTATTGTTAAAGAAGCAATAACAAATGCTCCTACATTTGGCAAATTTGGCGATTATACTGGAATATTGAGAACATTAGATAAAGTAGAAAATCTTCATACAGATAGATATAAAGATTATGAATTAGAAGAATCTTGGAAAAATTGGGAAAATACAGGATTTAATAAAAATTGCAAAGAGTATAACATCTATCTATCTAATTTCAAAAATTTCATGTTTGGAGGAAGAGACGGAGAAAATAGAGGATTTCTTGGAAATGTATCGTATGTAATTGATAGGCTTGGCGGAACACTTAATCATTTTATTTTGAGCAGAGAATGGTCGGACGCTGTAGGTAATAATCCACATTACAAATATTCAGACCTTAAATCAAATAAAGGAAGCGAAGAAAAGCAATGCTTTTATACAACAATTTTAAAGCTTTATCAAAACCCTGCTATTTGGAATGATTTCTTTTTTAATCCTGAATTTAAAGATTACGCCCAAAAGTTTTTCAAAATAAGAGATAAATTGAGTGATATATTTAAAAGAGACCCAGAAGGATATAAATCTACTTATTTACAAATATTGCCTAAAAAAGAATATGCTGAATTAAACAAATTTGTCGGTATAATAGATAAAACATATGATGAAGCTGGTAAACTTATAGGATGGGAAATAAGAAATAAAGTAAATCAAAAAGAAGACTTATTCTATAATCCTCCTAAATATGATGACGAAGAAGACGAATATGGAGTATAAAATAAAAAAGGGCTACTTAATCGTAGTCCTTTTTTCTATATGCTTCTAATTCCTTTTTATATGCCTCTGTATTTACAAAACCACAAGATTTAAGCTCAGGACAGAATCCACAATAAACGCAATTTCTAACCATCTTGTCGGCCATAACAGGGTCAAATTTACTTATTTCATCTTTAACCATTTGCCATGCTTCCCTTGTTTCCTTTGATGCACACGTACATAATCTTTTTCTTGATATGTTTTTCAATGTCTGTGCGTTAACAACAAAATCTTGGTCATTTGGTGTTCCTTGTGGCAATTCATCCCTATCGCAATCTAATTTTCTTCTATCTTCTCTTTGAGAATGAATAAACGGTAGCATAAAACCATGACGTAGCAAATGAACTCCAACCCATTGCCTTAAATCTTTGAAAGATATAAGATATTCAACAAGCTTAATTGGTGAATGTTCTGCAAGTAATACGCTAGCTTCCCAATTCTTACTTGGTTCTTTATTTATTGGTTCTTTGCCAATTGTTCTCCTAGCAGCATTTAATGCTCTCTTCCAAGGAGTTTCTTGAGTAACTGTTACTGTCGTACCTATTTTCATTTTTTATGCAATTTTTCTTCTTTTAATCTTATCAATTTTCTGTCAATTTCACTTTCATAATCTTCATATCCAAGCATATAAGCAAGTTGTTCGCACATTATAGTAACATCTGCCAATTCTGTTATAAGGCCATTTCTATCGGTTCTTCCTCTTCTGTGCCTTGCTATAGCTGTAATAAGTTCTCCAAGTTCCTCATAAGCCATTTCTCTCTGGGCTTCTCCACCCCATTTATTTATGGCTTCGTCATACAATGATAATTTATCCTCTTTTTTCATTATTTAATTCGTTTACAGCAAAATATATATCACCAATTGCAAATATAAGACATAATATTGCAAAAATTATTTTTCCTTGTATTAAACTACAAAACGATAATAAAAACATTCCGATAATTGCCAATATCCATCCTACAAATGAATTTATATGAATTGTTTCGCACACTTTTGATATTGTTAATACTATACCTACTACTACTAGTATAGTTCCTATTAAACTAATTATTAACATATATTATTATTTATTATTTTTTCTTAATTGTTAAGCCAACAGCTTCTAAAATATCACTAATCATTTCAAAATATCCAGGTTCTAACGCCTTTGTTAATTTATAAACAGACTCATCTGAACTATTCTTAATTTCGAAATAATCTTTTTCAGTATTATTTTCAAGATAAAATCCTTTTTTGCTCCTAAAGAATAACTCTTCATTAATTGCATCTAAATCAGCGTTTTCAAGCTTTTGATATTCATATTTCTTTTCTTTTATCAATCTGTTTAATGCTTTTCCTTGAGACGAATCTTCCCGGAGCAATAGGTAATCTCTCACATCAACATCATTGTATTGATATTGCGTACCATTTGAAAAAACAACCTTTAAAGTTTTAGGCTTGTTTTCATTGTCTATGCATTCAGTGTAAACTACATTACTTGAGTCATACCAAGTTTTGTCTACTCCATTACAATATAAATTAAATTTTTTACTCATAATTATTTAGTTTTTATCATATTTGCAACAGTAGAATTTGTTATAGTATAGTTTGCCCTGCCCCTTTTTGACCATTCATTAATATGATTTGATGTTGTCGTATATGCTTTTACAAAATCATCATAATTTCTTATATATGTTGGAGGCGGAGGTGGGGTCTCAGTAAATGTCACTGTCCATGTTCCGTTAATATCCCTAATAGGCTCATAGTTATCAACCCAACAAAGTTTTCCAATAGGCGCATTCATTGGTTTGGACTCGGTTAAATCAAAGCCTATTGTTTTTGCTGCTACCTTTATTGCCCTTGGAAGCCAATGATATTTGTCCTTCTTTTCATGTAAAAAAGAATAATCATATCTTTGATAATTAAATTTTTTCTTCATAGTCAATTAAATTATTTATGTCAAGATAAAGTTTTTCAAGCATTCCATTTGATATAACATTCACCACTAGAGAGCCATTTTCTATTTCTGCTGATTTTACAACCCAATCATTATTAAATGAAAATTTTACAGTATTAATATTATATAAAAAGCTGTAATCATATTTTTTATATTCATATTTTTTCATATTAATTAAATTATATAAAAACTATTGCAAATATACAAAAAATTGTTAAAATAAACAAATTTTTAATAGAAAAAATGAAATTTGACTGATTAAAAAGAAAAACTATATTTTATAAAAAGAAGAATTATGAGTGAAAAGAAAAATTATTCTTATGAATTACAAGAAGTATTAACTTATATGATTGATGTTCTTGCGACAGAATTCCCAACAGATGTATTTACTCCGGAATATCTTATTGTATCTATTTTAGATATTAAGAAATGCCACGCAAATTTATTTCTTGACAATTACCTAATGTCTAATAATATAGATGAACTCAGAGAAATTTATACTACGGTATTAAAAGAAAATAACAAACCTATAGTAAAAGATAAAAACAAAGAAAAGGTTGAATTTGATTTTGAGCTTAATAAGATAATGGAATTATCAGAAAAAGAAGCTGCTAAAACAAATTCAAGCCAAGTTGGAACTGAACACGTTCTTTTAGCAATACTAAATCCTAGTAACGGAATAAAATTGCAAGAAGTATTCAAAACTGTAGGGATAGACTACGAACTTATTTATTCTAAGTGCGAAAATGCAACAAAAGAAAATAGGTCTCAGAGAAAGAAGAATTTTATAAATAATAATGGTGGGCTGACTATGACAGTTCAGCCTCCTATAAAACAAGTAATACCTTTGAAAAGCGAAGTTAACACAACAACCAGTTCTAATTTATCAGAAGGAGAATATACTCAAAAATATACAACTAATATCAATGAATTAGCTAAAGAAGGTAAACTTGATGCATTAATTGGTAGAAAAACAGAATTAGACCAAATAATTAAAGTTCTTGCCAGAAGAAAGAAAAACAATGTTATATTAGTTGGCAATGGTGGCGTAGGAAAAACAGCTATCGTTAATGGACTTGCTCAATTAATTGAATCCGGTGATGTTCCTTCAATACTTGAAGGTAAACAAATTGTTTCAATTAACATTATGGCATTGGTTAGTGGCACTCACTTTAGAGGAATGTTTGAAGAAAGAATAAAAGGCTTATTCGATGAATTAAGGTCTAATAACAAATATATTCTTTTCATTGATGATATGCAGTCAGTATTGAAAAGTACAAGTAAAGAAAGAGATACTGATATATCAAATATGATTAGCGATATTCTTACAGAGGGTGATGTTAGAGTAATTGGAGCAACTAGTTTTAAAGAGTATAGAAATTCAGTAGAATCAAATCCTACAATTTCAAACAAGCTTCAAAGAATAATAATAGAGCCGTCATCAATAAAAGAATCAATAGAAATATTGAACCAAAACAAAAAATATTATGAAGAATTTCATAATGTAGAGTATACAAATGAAGCCATTGTAAAATGTGTGGAGTTATCAGAAAGATATATAACTGATAGAAGCTTGCCTGATTCAGCTTTTGATGTCCTTGATTTGGCCGGAGCGTATACATCATTGAAAAATAAAAATTCAGAGGAATTTACTGAACTAAAAAAGAGACTTAGTGAAATAGAAAAAGAGAAAAATGAAATTCTTAATAACGGAGAATTTGAAAAAATTGATGCAATAACAATTGAAGAAAACGATATTAAGAAAAGAATTTCTGATTTCAAGAGGGAACAAAATTCATCAGTCAAGAAAAGAAATACAATTAATGCTGATATAATAGCTGAAACTGTTTCTGAAATGACAAATATTCCAATTTCAAAATTATCAAGTAATGAAAAAGAAAAAATTTCTCACATTGATGAAACATTAAAAAAGAGTATTATAGGACAAGATGAAGCTGTTGAAAGCCTTTGCAGAGTAATTAAGAGAAATAAAGTTGGATTAGGAGATAAAACCAAGACAATGGCTAATATTCTTATGGCAGGTCCTTCTGGAAGTGGTAAAACTCTTATTGCAAAGAAACTTGCTGAAGAAATATTTGGCGATGAAAAGGCACTTGTAAGAATTGATATGTCTGAATATTCAGAAAAGAATTCAGTTGCAAAATTAACAGGAGCTGCGCCTGGATATATTGGTTATGAAAATGGTGGTCAATTAACCGAGGCTATTAAGCATAAACAACATTGCGTATTGCTTCTTGATGAAATTGAAAAGGCTGACCAAGAGATTTACAATTTGTTCTTGCAATTATTTGATGAAGGAAGATTAACTGATAGTTCTGGTCAAATTGTTAACTTTAAAAATGTTATTGTTTTAATGACATCTAATATTGGTGCAAAACAAGCAGCAGAATTTGGCGCAGGAGTCGGATTTGTAACTGATGAAGCAATAAACAAAAAGTCAATTATTGAAAAACAACTAAAACAAAAATTCACGCCAGAATTCTTGAATAGAATTGATAAGATAGTGTATTTCAATACTCTTACAGATGACAATTTAAGAGATATTGTTAAATTAGAAATTAATAAATTTGGAAATAGACTAAAGGAAATTAATTTTAATATTAAATACGATGATAACGTTGTATCTTACATACATGAACAAGCAATTAAACAAAAAGAATATGGAGCAAGACCTATTATAAGGCTTATTCAAAATAATCTAGAAGATGCAATTACAGATTTAATATTAGAAAATGATTATGAACCAGAATATACATTTAGCGTTACATGCGAGAATAATCATATTGGAATTAAATAACTCATAATTATTTCAAATATTTCAAAAAAACTTCAGAAATGGTAGCTTTTTTAACAAATTAGCTACCATTTACTTAAATTAAGTTAAAAATAAGCAATTTTTACACAAAATATTTGATTAATTGAAATATTTTTTGTACCTTTGCACTTGAAAATCAAATCGTTATGATGATAGATTTGTGCAATAAACTCGTTGATAATAATTTGTCAAAAGAAGAAATATTGCAGAACATAGAGATAGTAAGCACCTCATATGAAGATGCTCCAAAAATAACAGAACTGTTGACTAAATGCTTTGCATTACCCAATCAAGAGGCAGCGTTAAGACAATTGATTTACTCTGATGCTCAATTAGATAAGTCAGTAAAGGCTATAGATAAAAGAACCGGAGATATATACGGATTTTTAATATTCTGTAATTTTCCAATACATGTTGGTTCTCCTATTCTTCATATAAATGCAAGGCTCGGTGGATTCTTGGCACAGTTTAAACAAATTAATGGACACTCATTCATAATAGATGAAAGACTTAGAGGAACTGGCATTGATAAAAAAATGCTTTCACACCAAAAAGAATTTCTTGATGAATATGAGTTAATATGGTGCGCAGTTGAAAAAGATTTGAAAAGTCACGCATATTGGAAGCGGTTAGGCTTTAGAGAACTTTTTAAAATACCTGATGCTTCGTTTTATGGTATTTTTAATGATAAACTCATAGATGATGATATTTATAGTATAATAAATGAGTTGAAAGATGAAGAAAATCATTATAAGCGAAGATAAAGAATACCTTCTTTACGAAGAAGCAATGTTGGAAGAAATGTTTGGCGGCTGGGGTGATAAAGTTAAATCTATTAAGGATTACCTTGATAAAAACTTTGCCAGAGCCGCTGCAACCATGTTTGGCGAAGATGGTAAACCACAAGTAAAACAAGTAGTAGCTTGGCTTGATGATTATAAGCAAATAGTTAAGACACTAACGGAAGTTCAACTATTCTATATCATTCAAGACCAATTCAAAAAAATAATATCTGATAAAAAAGAAAGGGATAAGTTCTTAATACAAGTCCTTAAAGATTGGTATAATAATAAAATTACTAAAAATTATTCATTATCCGTTTATTGAGAATAGAATGTTAATAAGAGGTATAGTACAGTAGATAGCTCTCTCTCACGTATGCTACTGCCAATGGGTAAGGGATTTACTCAGCCTCAGTTAAAATTATAAATGATGAGAAAAAAATTAAAATTATTTTTGTTGGCGATTGCACTAGCAGTGCCAACAATGGCAGATAGCCAAAACAAAGAGGTATTTAATTGGGAGTCTGTAATTAACGCAATTATTCAAGTGGAAAGTAAAGGAAGCCAAAAAGCGTATAATAAAGCAGGCGATTGCGTAGGAGTTCTTCAAATTACTCCGGTGTTAGTGAAAGAGTGTAATAACATTTTAAAAAATCAAAAAAGTGCAAAGCGCTACACAATGCAGGATAGGTGGAACGCAAAAAAATCAAAAGAAATGTTTGTCATTATTCAAGAGAAACATAATCCTGAGCATAATATAGAAAAAGCCATAAAATGTTGGAATTGTGGCGGATTCTATTTAAAGAACAACGGTTGGAAAAATAAAAGCGTTGGCTATTACAAGAAAGTTATGAAATATCTTAAATAAGAAAAAAGGTTGTAGAGAAATCTACAACCTTTTTTTATTTTATCATACCGCTTTCCATTGCTCGTTTTAATCTTGCATTAAAATCATCTGATGTCATAGCTGCATTGTTTTCTGCATCATCAAACTCATCTGTATCATATAGTGAGTCATTATCAAGCAATTTTCGTCCTGCTTCTGTACCCTGTAATCTTTCACGGCGAAGCATTTCTCTATAATTTATATGTCTATTAAGAGCTTTTGCCATCGCATCTTTATCTCCATTGAATGCAGCCTTTAATTCACCCCTATATTTTTTGCCTAGTTCAGTTCCTCTATCACGGTCACTATTATTATTCATATACTCATCATAAGTATCACGCCAATCTCCAAACTTTTTTGTTTTCTTTTCAACATCAGCCTTAGTTTCAGCATTTCCTTTATAAAATTTGCTCTTCTTAAATAATTCCCAAGGCTTTGCGTTAGAGTCTGGTTTTTCTTCCTTTAATACTTTTTTAACTGATTCTTTTATAATATTGCGCAAATCACTTTCAGTTAATCTAATTATTCTTTTTGCCATGTCTTTATTTATTTTTATAATAAATATCTGTTTTGATTATAAAAATATATTTATAGAAAATAAAACTAGTTTAATAATGAAAAAATATATATTATCTTACATATGTGACCTTGAAGGTTGGAAAACAGCAATAAAACAATTACACTGGGATGCAAATTCTCTTTCACAGCATCAATTGTGTGATGATATTGCTGCAATAATTTCCGATTTTCAAGATAAAGTATCTGAGGTTGAACAATCAATTTCAGGAAAATTACCAGTTAATAATCTTAAAGGTACACCATATAAAATAACAACACTTAAAAAGTTTGTTCAAGATGTTATAAGCGGTACAAAAGCATTCTATCACAAGCTTCAGAAGGAAGGTGATGCATATATTGGTATGAGAAGCGACACAGAGGCTGTTTTAAGCGATTTACAGCGTCAATTATACCTCGTAGACTTCACTATTAAGGAAGGACTAAAAGAACGTCTTAGAAACCAAATAAAAGAGAATAGGGTTATCATATCAAATGGTAAGGAAAAATATTCTTTAACTGAAAATGAATTGAGGGAATTTGTCTCAAAAGCTATTAAGAATGTTAATAAGAAAAAAATAAATGAAGCAACCCTCGATGCTCAAATGGCTTTTCATGAGTTAGAACTTTATATGAATTCTTTTGAAGATTTTAGAAGGAAAACAGTACAAGTTGGAAAATTACTTTATGAAACAGGTCATAATGATGCTGCTGCTGAAATTGGAGCTATTTTAAAAGTAATGACAAGTTCTAGAAATAAGCTAAATTTAATATTAAAACAAAAATAAAATTATGAAAAAAACTATAAGATTAACAGAATCAGATTTACGTAAAATAATTAAAAAATCTGTAAATAGAATATTGAAAGAAGATTTCGAACAAGATTTTAATTCAACTAGAGACAATTACCTAAAAAAATCGCCAAACGCAATGTTTGGTATGGAAATGAAGAATCCTGAAGGTGATTGGCAGTATGGCGATGTGACATACGACCCTAACACAAATACAATGACTTGTATGGGAGTATCTATTCAAGTTGACCCCGAGTTAAGTATAGACCAAAATCTTGAAGGGTTATATGAAGAACTTATAAATAATGGATATACTGATGGCGATGATGAAGATTATAATGAAGACGATTACGCCCAGGAAAGAATGGAATTAGAAGCCGGTTATGATGATTTCCCTCCAATGAGATAATAAATATGAATTGTATTATGAAAAAAGTAGTTAGATTAACAGAAAGCGACCTTAATAGAATTATTAAAAAAAATGTAAATAATATATTAAGAGAGGCAATAGCGCCTGATTATGAAGAAAAAGTAAAAAAAGGTATTGAAAAACAAGACTATTTGTATAATAGTGAAGTTAATCAAATACTAAGAAAAATTTATAATGCTGCTTTAGATTTAAAAAGTGAATACCTAATGGATTTGTGCCTTAAAGCTCAAACTGCATTATTAAAAGAAAAAGGGTTTATTTAAAAAAAAATAAGAGTTAAGGTCATTCCTTAACTCTTTTTTCTTATCCTTACGGCAATACTTGCTTTTGTCCTTAAACACTCTGTTCATTGCGACAAATTGGCCGCCACCATTGCGTTCAAATTGTTCATCCCTTGCTATCATTCGCAGTATCTTGTACTGCTCCGTGCTCTTTGTCCTTTTTGACTTTTTCATCGCTAATCCTCCTTAATTTACATTTATCGTTTAATACAAACCCATATCTGCAATCTATGCAAGCAAAATCACTTGTGTGTATTGACACACCTTTCTTAAGTCTAGAATGCCCAAATATCTGATACGTTCCTTTTCCAAGGCCATTGTTATTAATGAACTCTTTTATATCACACCAAACAGGACTTCCAGCTTTAGCGCCAAACCAAGTTCTCATTTCCCCTACAATTGCAAGCTTATCTATACCATCACTGGAATCTTGCAATTTATTAATCTCATCGGGCATATTTTTATCATTCTTGATTCCTGCCAATTTAAGCCAATATTCTGTTATACCGGCATGAGTGAAATAAACTTTCTTTCCGCCAACCTCTTCATAATGGCATAGCTTAAACAAATCATTATTTTCATTAAATAATCTGCTTAATTGAACACTATGTATGCCGTCATATCTGGTTGACCGACATCTATCATCAAATTCTTTTATCTTATAATGCAAGTCATGATTACCTAAAAGAAGAATAACCTTATCAGGGTTTTCTCTTTTGAGGGTTAGTATTTCTTGGAAATTAGCCACAATGTCATTGAATTCGTATTCGATTCCTTCATCTACATATGGGTCAAAATAATCTCCCAGAAATACTATTTTATCAACCTTATTTATATACCGTCTGACAGCACTTTTCCAAAAAGTTCTGCCATGTATATCAGGAATAATTAATGTCTTCATTTTTTAGTCCAATATAAACAATTTACATTATTTTTAACCTGAAACTCTATCTTTTCCTTTATTTCACTCCAGGAAATTGGAGTATAGTTGTTCATATCTACGCCAACATCATATTGAGTCGGAAATAGATATTCCATCCTAGGGACATCTAAGCCTTCAAGAGAATTTGGTCCAAGATGTACATGTCCGTGCAAAGCCCACGTTTGGTCTTCTGATTCACGATACACACCAGAATAACATAAGAATGGAAAATGG
>Ga0247611_10005251_pt1 | contig 17275 bp, 10 predicted proteins | sample 177DNAGHGhighgp2_FD_192422 | JGI IMG/M metagenome (GOLD analysis project Ga0247611, IMG submission 192422) | Sheep rumen microbial communities from Palmerston North, Manawatu-Wanganui, New Zealand - 1770 DNA GHGhigh gp2 | ecosystem: Host-associated > Mammals > Digestive system > Stomach > Rumen... | reverse complement strand
GAACTGAACCAAACCAACGGTCCAGAATGCAGAGGGAGCCTCAACGAGCAATTTAATAAAGCCGGGATCCTCTTTCTTTTCCTCCTCTTTATCAGCCTTAATTCCGTGGAACTCAGCATATTCCTGCGGATTGAGCTCCTTAACGGTAGCGAAGGTATAGAGCGAACAAAGAATCAGAATAGCGGCACCAATATAGAACGACCACTTCACACTATCGGGGATCACTCCCTCGGGAGCGGTATTGGCGATACCAATCCATGTGAAGAAGATCGGAAGCAGGTAGCCCACTACAGAACCTGCGTTACACAGCGCCGATTGAATAGCATAAGCCGTACCTTTCTGCTCCTCGTTGACCATATCACCCACCATCATCTTAAACGGCTGCATAGCGATATTGATCGAGGTGTCGAGGAACATGAGGCTGAACAGACCGAACCACATAGCGGCATTCAGCCCGAGAAAAGCGGCCTGTGCGAACGAGAAGTTACCGGCATTCGGCAACAGGATCATCACAGCGACTGCAATCAGTGCTCCTACGAGCAGATAGGGTTTACGACGACCCATGCGAGTCCAGGTCTTGTCACTATATTTTCCCACAAGCGGCTGCACGATCATACCCATCAACGGCGGCAGGATCCAGAAGAAACTGAGGCTGTGCGGGTCAGCACCGAGCGTAGCAAAAATACGGGAAATGTTCGCGCTCTGCAGCGCATAGGCAATTTGGACACCAAAGAAACCGAAACTAAGGTTAAACAACTGTCCAAAAGATAGATTGCGTTTTTCCATTGTATATGATTAAGAGTTAATTAGCATTAAATTCACTAAAATCGAGTGCAAAATTACAACTTTTTTCTCATATACGCAAGTTTTTTTGACATTTTTTTCACATTTTATATATTTTTTTGCACGCTCGGGCGCAAGGGCAAAATTAGACAAACAGCAAAAACGCCCACCAATTATCACACATTGGGACGGAAAGAAAATGAGGTGCTGAAAAAATAATTTGAAAAAAAAGTACGAAAAATTTGCACATGTCGATTTTTTTCCGTACTTTTGCATGTTTTTTCAAAGAAAAATATTGAACTATCTATATGAAGATCACACATGAAGAGCTTGTAAAGGCGCTACAGACGAATTTTGGGTTCGACAGTTTCAAGGGGAACCAAGAGGCGATCATCAACAACCTGATGGACGGCAAAGACACGTTCGTGCTTATGCCCACGGGTGGAGGAAAGAGCCTCTGCTACCAGTTGCCGTCGCTATTGATGGAGGGTGTGGCCATCGTGGTATCGCCGCTCATAGCGCTGATGAAGAACCAGGTGGATGCCATGCGCAACTACTCGGAAGAGGATGGCGTGGCGCATTTTATCAACTCGTCGCTCTCGCGTCCGGAAATCACAGCCGTGAAAGAAGACGTGTTGGCCGGTAGAACCAAACTGCTGTATCTGGCGCCGGAGAGTCTGCAAAAAACCGAAAACGTGGACTTCCTCAAAGGCGTGAAGATCTCGTTCTACGCAGTAGATGAGGCGCATTGTATCTCGGAATGGGGTCACGACTTCCGTCCCGAGTATCGTCAGATACGCGATATGGTGATGCGTATCGGCAAGGCGCCTATCATCACCTTGACAGCTACCGCCACGCCGAAGGTGCAGCATGACATCCAGAAGAACCTGGACATGATGGATGCCACGGTATTCAAGAGCAGCTTCAACCGTCCGAACCTGTACTACGAAGTACGCCAGAAGACGGAGAACGTAGACAAGGACTTGGTGAAGTACATCAAGAGCATGGAAGGCAAGAGCGGTATTGTCTATTGTCTCGCGCGCAAAGAGGTGGAAGATCTTGCCAAGACGCTGCAGGTGAACAACATCGCAGCCCTACCCTACCATGCCGGCATGGATGCGCAGACGCGTAGCGCGAACCAGGATGCGTTCCTCATGGAGAAATGCCAGGTGATCGTAGCCACGATAGCCTTCGGAATGGGTATCGACAAGCCGGACGTGCGCTTTGTGGTGCACTACGACATCCCGAAATCGCTGGAGGGCTATTACCAGGAGACCGGTCGTGCCGGACGTGACGGCGGCGAGGGACAGTGTATCTGCTACTACTCGCCCAAGGACCTGGAGCGTCTGCGTAAGTTCCAGCAGGGCAAGCCGGTGGCCGAGATTGAAATCGGCAACCAGTTGCTCTTTGAGACCCAGGCCTATGCCGAGTCCACCAACTGCCGCCGACAACTGCTGCTCAACTATTTCGGCGAGGACTATACCGAGGAGAACTGCGGCAATTGCGACAACTGCAAGAAGACCTACCATACCATCGATGCCACCGAACTGCTGGAGTTGATCCTGGAGACCATCGTGCAGCTCAACGAGAAGTTCAAGACCGAGCATATCGTGGATATCCTCCACGGCAACGCCACCAACGACGTGGTCAGCTACAAGCACAACGAGATAGAGAACTTCGGTGCAGCCGAGGATGAGGACGAGACAACCCTGCTCGCCATCATACGTCAGGCCCGTCTGAGTGGCTTCCTTGTAAAAGAGGTAGAGACCTACGGCGTACTGAAACTGTCGCCGGAGGGCAAGAAATTCCTCAAAAAACCGCATAAATTCGAAGTCAAGATCGAGGTACACGACGAGGATGAAGGTGACGGCATAGAAGGTCCGATAGCAGCATGCGCCGCAGCGGACGATGTGCTGTTCTCGATCCTTAAGGATGTACGTAAGAAGCTGAGTAAGCATCTGGAAGTGCCGCCGTTCGTCATCTTCCAAGACCCGAGTCTGGAGGCGATGGCCACTACCTACCCGATCACGATGGAGGAACTGCAAAACATCCCGGGCGTGGGTGTCGGCAAGGCAAAACGTTACGGCGAGGAGTTCCTGCGTATCATCAAGGAGTACGTCGAGGAGAACGAGATTATCCGTCCCGAGGACCTGCGTGTACGTACCGTTGCCAAAGACTCCACCCGCAAGATCAGCATCATCCAGGCCATCGACCGCCGTGTCGAACTGGACGAATTGGCCGAATCCAAGGGTATGTCAATGGAGGAGATGCTCAGCGAAATAGAGGCCATCGTTTATTCCGGTACGAAACTGAATATCGACTATTTCATCGACGAGGTCATCGATCCCGACGAGAAAGAGGAGATCTACGACTACTTCAAGAACGCGGATAACGACAACCTTCACCTGGCTATGGACGAGTTGGGCGAAGACTACTACGATCCCATCCATGTCCGTCTGGTGCGTATTAAGTTCCATTGCGACTTGGGAAATTAAAAATTGAAAATTCAAAGGTGCCTCCGGGCACTCCGAAAAATAGCTATCTTTGAAAAGTGAAAAAAGGTGTCGTTGATTTCATAACGCTTGGGTGCTCGAAAAACCTGGTGGATACAGAGCGCGTGATGAGGCAGTTGGAAGCTGCCGGCTGGACGTGTATGCACGACCCGGAACAGCCTTCGGGCGAAATAGCCGTCATCAACACCTGTGGTTTTATCGGCGACGCGAAGGAAGAGAGTATCAATACGATCTTGCAATTTGCAGAGCGAAAGAAGCAAAAGAAGCTCAACCGCCTCTACGTCATGGGGTGCCTGAGCGAGCGCTATCGGGCCGAACTGGAGGAGGAGTTGCCGGAAGTGGATGCCTACTTCGGAAAGTTTGACTTCCAAGCCATCATAGAGCAGGTTAAGTCCTATGTAAGTCCAGGTAATCCTAGACTTTACCCCTGGTATGAACGCACCCTCACCACACCCAAACACTATGCATACCTCAAGATTTCGGAGGGCTGCAACCGCATGTGTTCCTACTGTGCGATACCGCTGATCACAGGACGACATACCAGCCGCCCAAAACAGGAGATCATCCGGGAAGTTCAGTGGCTGGTATCCCAGGGAGTGAAAGAACTGAACGTCATTGCACAGGACCTGAGCAGCTATGGACTGGACCTGGAGCACCGCCATATGTTGCCGGAACTGGTGGATGAGATCGCCCAAATCCCCGGCGTGGAATGGATACGACTCCATTATGCCTACCCCACGGATTTCCCAGAGGACTTGCTGGACGTGATGGCCAAGCACCGGAACGTATGCAAATACCTGGATATCGCCTTGCAGCATTGTACGGACCATATGTTGAGCGTGATGCGCAGACATATTACACGAGAGGAGCAAGATGCCTTGATTCGCAAGATACGCGAACGAGTGCCGGGGATATGTATCCGCACTACCTTGCTTGTCGGCCATCCGGGTGAGACCGCAGAGGATTTTGAGGAACTGAAAGCATGGGTTCGTGAGATGCGATTCGACCGGATGGGTGCGTTTGCCTATTCGGACGAGGAAGGCACGTATGCCAACCGTCACTATAAAGACGATATCCCGGATGAAGTGAAGCAAAAGCGTTTGGAAGAGTTGATGGCTATCCAGCAAGAGATCTCCGGCGAACTGATGCAACAGAAAGTAGGCCAACGGCTGCGCGTGGTGATTGACCGCGAGGAAGGAGACTACTATGTGGGACGAACGGAACAGGATAGCCCGGAGGTGGATTGTGAAGTGCTGATACCAGTCGAAAGTCAAAAGTCGAAAGTCAAAAGCGGAGACTTCGTGGAGGTGGAGATTGTGAGAGCAGAAGAATTTGATTTATACGCAATACTATGTTAACCAAAGATTTGATCAACAACATTGCCGAGGCGACTGGTATGACCAAGCGCCATGTGACCGAACTGCTATCGGTCACCAATTCAGTAATTATTGAATCGCTGATGAGCGATCAGGCGGTACCATTACAGGGTTTTGGTACGCTGGAACTAAGACAAAAGAATGAGCGCGTCATTGTACACCCTCGTACGGGTGAGCGCAATATCGTACCGGCCAAGAAACAGATCAGTTTCCGTCCGTCGGTTTACCTGAAAGACAACCTGAAAAACCAGTAAGTTATGGCAGAAAAGATGACATGGTTGGAGCTTCGCCGCGCTATAGCGGTGCGCTCGGGAGATCGTCAGAAAGAGGTAAATAGCTTCATGGACGAACTGGTAAAGCAGATCATGGAGGGTTTGCGCACGGACAAAGTGGTGCGTATTTCGGGTCTGGGCAGTTTTAAGTTACAAGCCGTTGCGGCACGCAAGAGCGTGAATGTAGCAACGGGTGAAGATATTGTCATACCGGGCTATGAGAAGGTGACATTTGTGCCGGAGTCGGGTGTGAAAGAGCTCTTCTTAAACCTCAAGGAAACGACAGAGGAGAAGCCCGAACCGGCAACACCCTTGCAGAAACTGGGGGCACAAGCCGATGAGATCGTAGGACTTTTAGCCGATCTGGGTCAAGCACCCAAGAAGGTGGATGAGCCTGCAATCCCACAAACTCCGGAAACTCCGAAAACTCCGAAAACTCCAGAAACTCCAGAAACTCCAGAAATTCCAGAGACTCCGGAAATTCCAGAGACTCCGGAAAAACCAGATCCTAAGGTTGAGCCGGAACCCATAGTAGCTCCCGAGCCCGTCAAAACCCCGGAGCCTGTTGCGCCAGTAGTGACACCAGTAGTGGAGCCGGTGGTTGCACCTGTTGTAGCCCCAGAGCCTGTTGCTCCTGTTGTTACACCCGTCGTAGAGCCCGTAAAGGAGCCCGAGAAGGAGCCTGTAAAAGAACCAGAGAAAGAACCGGAGAAGCCGAAATATCATTTCCTCCGCGATACGCTCATTACGCTGACCATCTTACTCTTGCTAATGGCCGGTGCATTCTATTTCTTCCGTCAGGAGTTGACCAAATGGGTGGACTCATTGCGTGAGAAGATGCAGACGCCTGTGGAACAAGTGGTAGAACCGGTAGTGACCGACACGACCGCCGTAGTGGATATACCGCAAGAACCGGATACGATTGCAACGGACACGATAGCAGTAGAAGAAGTACATGCAGAAGAGGCCGTAATAGAAGAAGTGCCGGTAGTAGAAGAACAAAAGGAAGAACCGGTAAAGGCAGAAGAAGTGAAAGCCGCACCGGAAGAACCGCAGTACAAGGAAGGTGACGTTATTGCAACGGTTCGTTTGCGCAAAGGCGAGGACCTATCCAAGATTGCCCGAAGATACTATGGTCATGGTGACCTCTGGGTATTTATCTACCAGTTCAACGAGGACCATCTGGGCGATCCGGACAACGTGGCTATCGGTTCACGAATCAACGTACCGTACCTGACGCCTGAACAGCAAGACATCCGCAACCCGAAGACGCAGCTCAAGATACACGAATTGTATCAGAAGTACCTTAATAAGAATTGACGCAAGGCAAGATACACATACAGGGAGCCAACACCCACAACCTGAAGCACGTAACGGTGGATATTCCACAAGAGCGGCTGACGGTAGTAACGGGTGTGAGCGGTAGCGGCAAGTCGTCGCTGGCGTTTGATACGCTATATGCCGAGGGACAAAGACGTTATGTCGAGAGTCTCTCGGCCTATGCGCGTCAGTTCCTGGGTAGAATGCAAAAGCCCGATGTCGAGCGAATCGACAATATTCCTCCGGCCATCGCTATTCAGCAGAAAGTGACGAATCGCAATCCGCGCAGTACGGTAGGTTCGGTGACGGAGATATACGAGTATCTAAAACTGTTGTTCGCGCGCGTGGGGCGTACGTACTCGCCTGTGAGCAATAAGGAAGTCAGACGACATACGATTCGGGACGTTGTGCGGTTTATGGAGGAGCAAGAGCTTGGCAAGCGTCTCTATCTGCTATCCCCTATTGTGCTGCACGACAGGACGTTGGGCGAGCAACTTGATTTATGGCGTGCGGAGGGTTTTGTACGTCTGTTGCAAGCCGGTCAGACCGTTCGTCTGACGGAGGAGACCATCGACCTCATCACCGACACAACGGGCCAATTGTTGCCGGAGACCTACCTAATGGTAGATCGTGTCGTTGTGGATCATGAGCCTGCCACCAGCAACCATTTTGCCGACTCGGTACAGACGGCTTTCTTTGAGGGGCACGGGGAGTGTATCATATGGATAGAGGGAGAGAAACATATCTTCTCCGAGCGTTTTGAGATCGACGGCATCCAGTTCCAGGAACCTTCGGAACACCTGTTTGATTTTAACAACCCGATGGGTGCATGTCCTGAGTGTAACGGTTTTGGCAACGTGATCGGTATTGATCCGGACCTGGTAGTACCAGACAAGTCGAAGTCGATCTACGAGGAGGCTATCGCATGCTGGCACGGAGAGAAGATGAGCGAGTGGAACAAGGCCTTGATATACAGTGCCCACGAGTTCGACTTTCCGATTCACACACCCTTCTACGCCCTGACGGAGCAGCAGAAACAGCTGATATGGACGGGAAATGCCTATTTCCGCGGACTGAATGATTTCTTTCACGAACTGGAGAGCAAGCAGCACTCTAAGATACAATATCGCGTCATCCTGGCGCGTTACAGGGGCAAGACCCTATGCCCGACCTGCATGGGATTAAGGCTACGCCGCGAAGCGGGATACGTCAAGGTGCATGGCATGGCCATTACGGATCTGATTCAGATGCCTATAACGCGTTTGGCCGATTGGTTTGAACACGTGGAATGGACGCCGCAGGAGCAAGAGATCACGCGTCATTTGCAGGCCGAGATACGTTCGCGTCTGCAATTTATGCAAGATGTGGGCCTGGGCTATCTGACCCTGAACCGAGGCAGCAACACCTTGTCGGGCGGCGAGAGTCAGCGCATCAGTCTGGCCAAGTCGTTGGGCAGCAGCCTGGTAGGTTCGCTGTACGTTTTGGACGAGCCCTCAATTGGCCTGCATGCACGTGATACGGAGCGACTGATCGGTGTGCTCAAGCAACTACGGGATCTGGGAAATACCATTGTGGTCGTGGAGCATGACGAGGAGATCATCCGTGCGGCAGATCATATCATAGAGATTGGTCCGGCGGCTGGTCGTCACGGCGGAGAGATCGTGTATGAGGGCAAGCCGCAGAAGGAGCGTTTTGACTACGCTATACCGCAGCACCGACGGAAATGGAACAACTATATTGAGCTGACAAATGCCTGCGAGAACAACCTCAAGGATCTGAATGTCAAGTTCCCGTTAGGAGTGCTGACGGTCGTGACCGGCGTAAGCGGTAGTGGCAAGTCGTCGCTGATCAGCAAAGTACTCTACCCCGCCATGAAGAAGCACTATGGCGGCATGGCGGAACGTACGGGAAATTACGGGTCGCTGACCGGTAGTCTGCACCTCGTGAAGAACATTGAGTTTGTGGATCAGAATCCGCTGAGCCGATCGAGCCGAAGCAATCCGGTGACCTACCTAAAAGCATACGATGAGATACGCCGCTTGTTTGCCGAGCAGCCCTTGGCCAAACAGTTGGGACTCACACCGGCGCATTTCAGCTTTAACACACCCGGCGGACGTTGCGAGGAATGCGAAGGCGAAGGCACGATCACGATAGAGATGCAATTTATGGCCGATTTGACGATCACGTGCGAACAATGTCACGGCAAGCGCTTCAAGCAGGACATACTGGACGTACACTATCGCGGTAAGTCAATATACGATGTACTAACGATGACCATCAATCAGGCGATTGATTTCTTTGGTGAAGATCCGGACTGCAAGAAGATCGTGCAGCGCCTGAAACCGCTGCAGGATGTCGGCATCGGATACATCCAGTTGGGACAATCCAGCAGTACGCTGTCAGGCGGCGAGAGCCAACGTGTCAAGCTTGCAAGCTTCTTGGCACAAGAGAATCAGTCAGCCACGGTATTTGTGTTCGACGAACCTACGACAGGATTGCATCACAAGGATATACAGGTGCTCCTAAAAGCACTCAATGCGCTGATAAGCAAAGGACATACGGTCATCGTCATCGAGCATAACGCCTCTGTCATTCTGGCCGCAGACCACGTGATCGACTTGGGTCCGGAAGGCGGCGAAGAGGGAGGTTACCTGGTGTTTGAAGGTACGCCGGAGGACCTGGCGCAATGCGAAAAGAGTTATACAGGGAAATACATCCGTGAATTGATAAAATAGAGATACACATGATAAGCAAACGAAACGAAATCCGTAATTCGGACATTTTTGCCCACATACCCGATGCCAGTTATTTGCCGCGTTGGGGTGTGCTGCTGATCGATATCGTACTGGTATCGGTGGCCTTTTGGACAAGTCTGTGGATAGGATATGGGGCATTCTCATATGAGATATTGCCCGGAGGTGTGTTGGCGGCATGGCAACAATTCCTGATTGTGGTAGTTATGCAGACAGCCTGCTTCTGGCTGTTTCATACCTATTCTGGTATTCTGCGTTACTCGACGTTTATAGATACCATCAAATCGCTATTTGCAGTGGTTTGTTGCGGCGTGGTGCTGCTGATCTTCAACTATGCATACAACCATCTGGCAAATCATCAGTTGCTACTCAACTCGCTGATAGCCATCTACATGCCTATCGCCTTCGTCTTGCTTTTCTGTTTGCGCGTAGGCGTTAAGACCCTGTATGAGATGCTCTATCAGCATGCATCCGGTAGTCCGAAGGTGATGATCTACGGTACCAAGTCGGCAGGCATAGCGATCGCCAAGATGCTGCGTTCGGCCGGCAATGCACCGTACCGTCCTGTCGGCTTCATCGACGATGCAGAGAAGCGCAAGAACTACGACCTGATGGGCCTGCATGTGCATCCGCTGAACGACAAACTATTTGAGTGGATGAAAATCCGAAATATCCACCATGTCATCGTCTCACCGATCAAGATGCGCGAGATACAACCGGCTCGTGACTTACAAGTATTTATCAACCATAATATACGCATCCTGACAACCCCCTATTTCACGCAACTGGAGAATGGTCAGGAGGTGGACATGAAGCGTATCGGACGTATTGATTCGATACAGATTGAGGACCTGCTGGAGCGTCCTACCATACAGATTAATACTGACAACGTGCTGCATACGATGCAGAAGAAAGTGGTGCTGATCAGTGGTGCGGCAGGTAGTATAGGTAGCGAACTGGTGCGCCAGGTGCAGAAATTCCGACCGCGTGCCATCGTACTGCTGGAAATGGCCGAGTCTCCTCTGCACGACTTGGTGCTTGACCTGAAGAACCAGTACCCGCAGGCTCGTTTCATTCCGGTAATAGCCGATGTACGGGACCGTCAACGTATCGAGCAGGTGTTCAATGAGTTTCGTCCGGATATCGTCTTCCATGCAGCCGCCTACAAGCATGTGCCGCTGATGGAGAACTACCCCAACGAGGCCATCATTGCCAACGTACTGGGCACCAAGAATATGGCCGATCTGGCCGTACAATACAAGACCGACCGATTTGTCATGATCTCGACGGACAAAGCGGTAAATCCAACCAACATCATGGGTGCAAGCAAGCGCATCGCTGAGATTTATGTGCAGTCGTTGTTTAACAAGTTGCACGCGACGGATCCGGAGTGCACGAAGTTCATCACGACGCGTTTTGGTAACGTATTGGGCTCCAACGGCTCGGTAATACCCTACTTCAAAAAACAGATTGCTGCAGGAGGACCGGTCACCGTAACGCATCCGGATATCATCCGCTACTTCATGACCATTCCCGAGGCCTGTACGCTGGTGCTGGAGGCATCCACGCTGGGTAAGGGCGGCGAGATATTTGTATTCGACATGGGACAACCGGTCAAGATTCTGGATCTGGCCAAGAACATGATTCGCCTGGCCGGTTATACGCCGAGTGAGGAGATACCTATTGTCTTTACAGGTCTGCGTCCGGGTGAGAAACTGTACGAGGAACTGCTGAATCAGAAAGAGACTACACTGCCCACCGAGAACGAGAAGATCCTGGTGGCACGAGTTCGCGAAGAGCAGTACGACGAGGTCAAACCGCGTATCGAAGCCCTGATTGAGATTGCCCACAGCAACAAGCCTTTTATGACCGTACAAATGATGAAACAGCTTGTACCTGAATATATTAGTAATAATTCCATCTACGAACAACTCGACAAATAAATGCTCAATTTCTTTTATAATCATCTCTATTTGGTAGGCATTTTTTCCTTCCTGTTAGGACTGGCTTTCATGCCACTCGTGATACGTATCGCCAAGCAAAAAGACTTTGTCGTGCGTCCCAACAAGCGCATGTCCCACACGGGTAGTATCCCCAATATCGGCGGTATAGACATATGCGGCAGTTTTCTGTTGACCTACCTCCTGTTTGAGTTCAACACCTTGCAGCAGAGTCAGTTCCTGCTGATTGGTGTGTTTACTATCGTTGCTGTCGGACTGGTAGATGATATCCTGGTGCTCTCGCCGCTGGGCAAGCTGCTGGGCGAGATGCTGGCCGGCATAGCTATGGTGGGATTTGCGGATATGCGCATCACCCATCTGCATGGTTTTCTGGGAATTGAGCAGATTGGTATTCTGCCGTCATACCTGATCTCACTCTTTGTGCTGATAGCTATTATCAATGCCATCAACCTCATCGACGGTATTGACGGACTAGCCAGCGGACTCGGTATGATCTACTGCCTGTTCTTTGCCATCTATTTCGGCCTGGTAGGAGAGACGGCATGGTCGATCATGGCAATCAGCCTGATAGGCAGTCTGGCCGTGTATTTCATCTTCAACGTATTCGGACATAAGCAGAAGATTTTCATGGGTGATTCAGGGGCTTTGCTACTGGGCTATGTGCTATGTGCTTTTGTATTCCATTTCTGCGAATTGAATGCCTATCACGAGGTGCCTGCAGCCTTCCAGATGTCCGGTGCTCCGGCGGTAGCCATCTGCGTACTGACCGTACCGCTCTTCGACACGATCCGTGTCAGCCTGACCCGCATCAAGCACCATAAGTCGCCTTTCCTCCCCGACAAGAACCATATCCACCATCTGCTGTTGCGCACCGGGCTTAATCATATCCAGACCACGTGTGTGCTGCTCAGCGTATCGCTTTGCTTCATCGCTTTGGCAGTAGTGGGGCGGAATTGGAACATGTGGTTGCTGGTGGGCGTGGACTTCTTGATAGCCACTATTCTAACTGTCATCTTGTGGCGCGTCATAGATCGTAAAAACGCACAAACCGAAACGGATGCTTAGTATCGAACACCTGTCCATAGAATTTGCTTCGCGTCCCATACTGGATGATATCTCGCTGCTGGTCAACCGCCGTGAGCGGATTGCCTTAGTCGGTAAGAACGGTGCCGGCAAGACAACCTTGCTCCGACTCATAGCCGGGGAGTACCAGCCTACGTCCGGTCGCATCTCACGCGAGACGGATATGACCATCGGCTACTTGCCGCAGGTGATGCTGCATCAAGACGGCTGTACGTTGCGGGAGGACGTGATGTCGGTGTTTGCCCACGAGGACGAGTCCGAACAGGCTCGCCGTATTGCCGAGATGGACAGGACGATCATCGGTTTAGGATTCGAGCGGCGTGATTTCGACAGGCAATTATCAGAGTTCTCCGGCGGATGGCGCATGCGTATCGAGTTGGCTAAGATTCTGCTGCGTCATCCCGACTTATTGCTACTGGACGAGCCTACCAACCACCTGGATATCGAGTCCATACAGTGGCTCGAAGACTTCTTGCGGCAATCTCCGAGTGCCGTCCTTCTGGTGAGTCACGACCGCGCCTTTATCGACAACGTCACCACCCGTACGATAGAAATTACGCTGGGACGCATTTACGATTACAACGTCCCCTACTCTCAGTTCGTCACGCTGCGTCAGGAGCGCCATGAGCAACAGGTGCGTGCCTACATGAATCAGCAGAAAATGATTCATGATACCGAGGAGTTTATTGAGCGCTTCCGCTACAAAGCCACCAAGGCCGTACAGGTGCAAAGCCGCATCAAGCAGTTGGAACGGCTGGAGCGACTGGAAGTAGACCTGGAGGATACAGCACGGCTGAACCTGCGTTTTCAGCCTGCACCACGTAGCGGCGATTTCCCGCTCATCGTAGAGGACCTGCGCAAAGACTTTGGCGAGCACAACGTCTTCCACGATGTCACGTTCACCATCCGTCGCGGTGAGAAAGTGGCATTCGTCGGCAAGAACGGCGAAGGTAAGACCACGCTCGTACGGTGCATCATGAACCAACTCGACTACCTCGGTACGCTCAAAATCGGCCATAACGTAAAGATCGGCTATTTTGCGCAGAATCAGGCGGCCTTGCTGGACGAAAACCTGACCGTTTTTGAGACCATCGACTACGTAGCCGTAGGCGATATCCGCACCAAGATACGCGACATACTGGGCGCTTTTATGTTCGGAGGCGAGGCATCCGACAAGAAAGTGAAAGTGCTCAGCGGCGGCGAACGCAGCCGTCTGGCCATGATACGTTTGCTCCTGGAGCCATGCAACCTGCTCATATTGGACGAGCCGACCAATCACCTGGACATGCCGTCCAAGGACGTTCTGAAAGCCGCCCTAAAAGACTTTAACGGTACGGTCATATGTGTTAGCCACGACCGTGATTTTCTGGATGGTTTGGTAGAGAAAGTGTATGAGTTTGGCGGCGGCCGCGTACGGGAGCACTTGGGCGGCATATACGATTTCTTGCGTCATAAGAAGATCGATAGTCTCCAAGAGCTGGAGAAAAAAAATCCGAGTACGCCGATTAATCCTGCTATTCAGAATACGCCGACTTCTTCCAAACTCGACTACGCAGCCCAGAAAGCGGAAGCGGCTGCTCGACGTAAGAAGGAGAAGCAGATTGCTGAGACCGAAACCAAAATCACCCGTCTGGAGGCACAACAAGCCGAGATAGAGGCACTTCTCAACCTGCCGGAAAACCAGACAGCCGAACTGTTTCAGAAATACGAGTCGGTGAAGCACCAGATAGAGCAAAAAATGTACGAGTGGGAACTACTGAACGAAGCATGAAAGCGCTGATTGACTATATTATCACATGGCTATGTTACGGCAACGAAGAGGCGGCTCATCGGGTTGCCTATTCGGCTGACACACAGCAGTTGGACCAGTACGACGTCTTTATCATTCCCAACGGACACATGGGCAAGGACATCGTCCTTCCGGACATGCAGAAAGCCGTAGTCAATCAGGTAGCCAAGGGGAAATACGTCATCTATACCGACATCGTATATGCTACGTTCTTCTTTGCTTCGCGAGCCGAGGAAATCATCCATAAAGACCGAGACGAACATGATCGTTTCTTGGCGCGGCACTCCATCTTAGGCCGTGGCAACCGCTTGCTCATTCCCCTATTGGATGAGTATGCCCGCGTACTGATGAAATGCCTGGAGTTGCCTCTGCCTTCCCCTGGATTCTCGCAGATTTATCTCACGCACGACATCGATGCACTCACCCAATACCGTTCGCTACGCGGTACGCTTGGCGGACTCCTGCGCGGCGAGCGGCGGCAAGTAGTTCGGGCATGGAAAGATATTCATCACGACCCGCTATATACCTTCCCCTGGCTCGTGGAGCAGGACCGTCAAGTAGCTGATGCACAAGCCATCTATTTCATCAAGATGGCCTTTGGTCATGGCTACGACTACCCGCAATACCGTCTGCGTGGACGTGATTTTCAGCAACTGAATAAATGGCTTCTTTCCCAGGGTGCATTCACCGGCATACACAACAGCTATTACGACCTTGCGCAACGCATCATCCCGGACAAGACGGCCGCACATCCCGTGGTGTTCCAGCGTTGCCACTACTTGCGATGCCCAATTCCTAAGATGCGTTCCCTCTGCGAGTTAGGTTACACCGACGATTTTACGATGGGCTTTGCAGACCGTGCCGGTTTTCGACTGCAGACCACACGTCCGATACGCTGGATTGACCCGGAGAGTTGGACGCTCACAGGCCTGACGCTCCATCCGCTTATGATCATGGATACCACACTCAGCGAGGAGAAATATATGCACCTAACGGAAGATGAGGCCTACTTCCTTTGCCAACAAATCATCGACAAGGTCCGCATGCATCATGGCGAACTGAATCTGCTCTGGCATAACAGCAACATCAACGCGCAAAGCTATCATAAATCGCTATACCCCAAGGTATTGGCTATGCTCAAATGAAAAACATCCTTGTCATATCCGATCCGCCGGCAGCCCCGGGCTATTTGCCGCGTCTGCGCTATCTGTGCGATTTTCTCGTGCGGCAAGGATATGGTGTCACCCTGCTGACCGAGCAATATGAGCCGCTGGAATTTGCACACACATACCCCATTCTGACCATTCCGATGTACTCGGGAAGCCTCATAGATTGGGCCGTAAAAACCGCCTGGACCTTGCTCACAGACTGGCATAACCGCGTGTTTGCACAAAAGAGCCTGCAAGCAGCGGAAATCCGGCAGCAGACATTCGACGCCGTACTTTGTACGGCCTTTAGCGACTTCCCATTGGGAGCGGCAGCACGTATCGCCCACCGGCTCAACCTACCGCTGATTTGCGATATTCGCGACCTGGCTGAACAGGTCGATGACTCCCATTATCAATACCGGCACCAACAATGGTGGACCCGTCCGTTGCGCAAACTCTATCGTGCCATCCATATCCGCCGACGCAACCGCGTCCTGCGCACGGCACAAGCCATCACCACCGTCTCGCCTTGGCATGCGGCGTTTATACGCCAATACAATCCGAATGTGCAGGTCGTTTACAACGGCTATGACCCGCAGCAGTTTTATCCTCAGAAGCAGCTATGCGAACGGTTTGCAATTCGGTACATCGGATCGCAACATGAGTGGCAAAAACCAGGTTTAGAGAAGGTTAAGCAAGCCATCGCATCGCTAAACATACCCATCGAGTTGGACATTCACACCCCACAACATCATCCGATCCCGCATACCGAACTGGGCGATGCGATTCGCACAAGTAGCATCATGCTCGTTCTCACATCCGAACACACACACGGCATGCTCACCACCAAGTTCTACGAGGCACTCGGCTGCCAACGTCCTATCCTGTGCGTACCGTCCGACCGGGGCGACTTGGCTGAACTGATTCGACACACCAATGCCGGTATCGCCACCAACGATACCGAAGAGATTCGGCAGTTTATCCTGGAGAAATACCATGAATGGACTTCTTGCGGCTATACAACGCAAACCGTTCGTCACGCGGAAGAGTTCACGCGTGAAACGCAATCTGCACAATTTATGCACCTACTGTAACTGCAACAACACTTTACAAAATAAAAAAATGTTCGCGCGCGCTTGCGTATATCGGAAAAAAGTTGTAACTTTGCACGCTTTTGCAAAACTAGCACACTAGAACAACTAGAAACACTAGAATACAAAAAATAAATTATTAACCAACATGCAAACAATCAAACTGAAACGTGGTTTGGACATTCCGTTTGAGGGACAAGCGGCTGAGACGCTGGGTAGCGTTCGCAGACCGGAGGTCTTTCACGTAGTGCCCGACCAGTTCGCCGGCATCACACCCAAGCTGGATGTCAAGGTCGGCGATCGTGTGAAAGCGGGTAGCCCGCTGTTTCACGACAAGGTGTTTGAGAGCTTGTTCTTTACCTCACCCGTCTCGGGCGAAGTCAAAGAGATCGTACGTGGAGACCGTCGTAAGATTCTCTCCATCGATATCGCGGCAGACGCTGTGATCGAGTACGAGAAATTCGACACTGCCGGCGACGTGAAGGAACTGCTGCTGAAGAGCGGCCTTTGGGCATTGATGAAGCAACGTCCGTACGATTGCATCGCGATGCCGAACAAGCAACCTCGCGCTATTTTTATTTCGAGTTTTGACAGTGCGCCTTGTGCCCCGAACTATGAGTGGGTGCTGAAAGGCCAATTGCCTACGCTGCAAGCCGGTGTTTCCGCGCTCGCTACTTTGGCTCCGGTCTTCATCGGTATCCAGGGCGGCGCACGTGCCACCGAGTTCCGTGAGCTCAAGGATTGCACCTTGTATGAGGTGTTTGGCCCTCACCCTGCAGGCAACGTCGGCGTGCAGCTGAACAACCTCGCGCCGCTGGCAAAGGGTGAGACGGTCTTCACCGTCAACATCCAGGATCTGGCCCTCATCGGTCGTCTGTTCCAGAAAGGCATCGTGGACATGCAGAAGAAAGTGGCATTGACCGGTCCGCTCGCTTACGGCCGTCAGTACTACAACGTGCTGCCCGGTATGCCGGTTAACGCTATCTTCACCAGCAACGCACACACCGAGTGCCCGTGCCGTTACATCGCCGGCAACGTGCTGAGTGGTCGTCAGGTATGTCCCGAGAGCGATATCATCTCGCTCTACGACAACCAGTTCACCGTGCTCGAAGACGGTGCAAACAAAGCTGAGTTCATGGGATGGCTGCTACCGCGGTTCAAGGACTTCAACGCCGGTTGCACGGAT
>Ga0247611_10005250_pt1 | contig 17287 bp, 13 predicted proteins | sample 177DNAGHGhighgp2_FD_192422 | JGI IMG/M metagenome (GOLD analysis project Ga0247611, IMG submission 192422) | Sheep rumen microbial communities from Palmerston North, Manawatu-Wanganui, New Zealand - 1770 DNA GHGhigh gp2 | ecosystem: Host-associated > Mammals > Digestive system > Stomach > Rumen... | reverse complement strand
GTAAATTGCGATTGGGAAGTTGACATTGCCGATGCCAATGCGCTGATGGATGCAGTCATGTCCCACACTGCCTATCATTCCCTTTATACCTATGCCCTCGACATCAACGGCGACAAGGAAATTAACATAGCTGACATGAATCTCCTCGTTGACGGTATTTTGGGCAAAAAGTTGCCCCCCATGCCCACATTCTCAAGCACTCTGCCTGTCCTGTATATCAATACCGAGGGACATCGTGATATTGTAAGCAAGGAGAAAGATGACTACATTCATGCCGACTGGTGGTTAGACAATATGGGACATGAGGAATTTGAGTCCATTGGGTCATCCGCTTCACCGTTGGGAATGCTTATTAAGGGACGTGGAAACTACACTTGGAATAATTTTGATCAAAAGTCCTATAGGTTGAAATTGGATGAGAAGCACAAACTTATGGGTATGAGTAGCAACCGACATTTCTGTCTGTTGGCCCATGCTGATGACCATCTGGCTAAACTCAAGAACACGATAGGTTTTGAATTGAGTCGCCGCATCGGTCTGCCTTATACCCCTGCACAGGAGCCGGTTGAGGTGGTGCTCAATGGCCAATATATCGGCCTGTATTTCCTGACCGAAAAACCGAGGGTAGGTAAGCACAGGGTTAACATTGAGGAACAGTCTAATAAGGAAACAGACCCTTCAATAATCACTGGTGGCTGGTTTCTTGAGCTCAATTCTTTTGATGGCCCAATGATTTATATTCAAGAGCATTACAACCAGCCTTATGACTGGGATGACATGCTCTGTTTTGATGTGGTGAACATTGATACTTTGTCTCGTGAGCAGAAGAATTACATCACCCAGTTCTTGACGAATGCCAATGTCGCTATCCAGTCACAGGATGTATCAAGTACCGAATGGGAGCAGTATATAGATTTGAATACTCTTGTCAAACATTACATAGTGGGTGAAATTATGGACGACTTGGAACATTTCTCTGGCAGCTTGTTCATGTATAAGCAACGAGGAGAAGATTCCAAACTGTGCTTCGGTCCCGTGTGGGACTTTGGCAATTCGTTTACTCGGGCACCGATTTATGGACTTGACGAGTTGTGTTATTTCTTTTATCAACAGCCGACCTTTTCAAGAGCCCATTGGATACAGGAAATGTCAAAGTTCTCTCATTTCCAGCAAGTCGTTAGGCAGCAGTGGCGTAATTTCTATGGCTCGGATTTTAATGGGATGAACCTTGATCGCTTCATTGATGATTTTGTCGAATCTATTAGGCCAGCGATAAATGCTAATGCTACTCGTTGGTCCGATTACAGCCTGGATTACCAGAAGGGCGAATTCAAGCACTATATTCACAGTAAAATTAATTGGCTACAGTCTCAATGGGGAACATATTAATGTCATAGAATGTGTTGATAATGACGCGCCTATATATTATCCTGATCATGGCTTGTTGCGCCCAGTTGGGGCTTGATGTGCAAGCTCACGGTGGCTTGCGCCCTCGTGGTGACGTGAATTGTGACTGGAAAGTCAGCATTGACGATGTGACGGACCTCATCTCAATGTTGTTGAATGGGGTTGAGTACCACTCGTTATATACCTATGCTGCCGATGTCAACAGCGACAAGTCCATCAGTATCGAGGATGTTACTTGCCTGATTGGCGGTCTCTTGGGCGGTGATCTGCCCCCCATGCCCACTTATTCTGGCACTTTGCCCGTGTTGTACATCAATACTGAGGGGCATCAGGATATTGTCAGCAAGGAGGAGTATTTGCACGCCGACTGGTGGCTCGATGCAATGGGCATTGAGGGCTATCAGTCCTTTGGCTCACCTGAGGCAGCACAGGGAATGCAGATCAAGGGTCGCGGAAATGCTACCTGGTCCAATCTGGACAAGAAGTCCTTTCGGCTGAAGTTGTCAGAGAAACAACCCATGTTGGGAATGCCGGCTAACAAGCATTGGACCTTGCAGGCTCAGGCCCTTGACTGGATGGGACAAATGGCTGATGCCCTGCCCTTCGAGATCGGACGTCGCATGGGTATGGCATGGAATCCTCACATGGAACCTGTTGAAGTGGTGCTCAATGGTCAGTATATCGGCTTGTACTTCTTGACCGAGAAGGTGCGTGTTGATGCCGATCGTGTCAACATCATTGAACAGAGAGACAATGAGGTGAACTCGTTACTGGTGACGGGTGGTTGGTTACTGGAAATTGATAATTATGGCGAGCCCCAGAGCATTAGGGTCATCGAGGGCAATGGACAATCGTTCAATGTGACGTCCCATTCACCTGACGTGTTGAGCGATGTGCAACGTGATTACATCTCCTCATTTCTTCAAGCAGCCGATGCAGCCATCTATTGCAGCAACAAGTTGAGTCGTGACTGGGAGCGTTACATCGACATTGATGCGCTTGCTATCTACTATGTGGTGCAGGAAGCAGTTGACAATCCCGAGGCATTCTCGGGCAGCTGTTACATGAGTAAAGAGCGAGGGGCTGATACCAAACTTGTATTTGGCCCATTGTGGGACTGTGGCAGTTCCTTTGTGCGCTATAATAAGGATTATCCTTTCAATGAGTTCATCTATGAGAATATGCCCAGCTATTGTCAATCAAGATGGATCAGGGAGATTGTCAAGTTTCCGCGGTTCCAGTTGAAGGTTCAGATTTATTGGAGACAGTTCTACAATCAGGTATATCCTGCAATGGAAGCCTATATGGATGCCTTTGCCGATAAGGTAGAAGTGGCTGGCAATTATGATCATTTGCGATGGCCTAAATATCACGGCAATAACACCATTTATCGGCTTAACCGCTATACCAAGAAGTGCTTCCAAAAAAAAGTCGCGTGGTTGCAATCACAGTGGGGACCGGGTGCCGGCATTGACACAACCGCCCATGAAGTGCAACCAGCAGGTGGGCTTTATTGAGTGAGCAATTGGCAGGGTTGGTCTGTGCCGTGGCTCCAGTCACGGTTAGATAAAGAGAAAAAGATGATCGCAATGGCAAGAAGTGGACAATGGATATGTCTCATGGTGCTGGCACTGCTGTTCACAGCGTGCCATGAGAAGGACATGCCTCTGCCCGAGCCTCCTGATGTTACCGTCCCCGAGGCTTGTTCCGGTACATTACCGGTGCTTTTTATCAACACTGAGGGGCATCAAGATGTCATCAGCAAGGACGAGTATCTGCACGCCGACTGGTGGCTTGACGGATTGGGCATTGAGGGGGTTGAACCCATCGGCTCGTCAAGGGATCCTATGACGATGCTCATCAAGGGGCAGGGCAATTACACCTGGGAGCAATATCCCAAGAAATCCTATCGGCTCAAGCTTGACACCAAACAGCCGCTGATGGGCATGAAGAAGAATCGCCACTTTGTACTGCTTGCCCACTATGACGACTATCTGGCAAGGCTCAAGAACACCGTGGGCTTTGAACTGAGCCGTCGCATCGGCTTGGCCTATACTCCTGCCCAAGAGCCAGTCGAGGTGGTACTCAATGGCCAGTACATCGGGCTCTATTTCCTTACCGAGAAAATACGTGTTGGCAAGAACCGTGTCAACATTGAGGAACAGCAGGAACTGTTGACCGACCCGATGGCAATCGCCGAGGGTGCTTGGTTGCTTGAGATTGATAATCACCCGGGCGACAACTGCATTAGGCTCGTTGAGCGAGACAACGACACGTTGGCCATGACCTATCACTCGCCAGAACACCTGTCGATGCAGCAAGAACGGTATCTGACCGATTGGATAACCCGTGTCAATACCGCTATCTACTCGCCCGACAAGTCAAGCACCGAGTGGGAACAATATATCGACATCGACACCCTGGCGATGTACTATATCGTGGGCGAGATCATGGATGAGATGGAATATTTCTCAGGCAGTTGCTACGTCTATAAGCATCAAGGTAAGGATTCAAAGTTGATCTTCGGTCCCGTGTGGGACTTTGGTAACGCATTCCAGCGATGGGCAATCTATCAGGACACGAGTTTTGAGCATTTCCTCTATGACGACCCCACGGTATTTACATCTCACTGGATTGAGGAAATAGCCCGTTTCCCCCATTTCCAGCAAGTGGTGCGGCAGCACTGGCAAGACTTCTACGGTTCGGGCTTCAACGGTCTGGACATCGACCGGTTTGCCGATGAGTTTGTTGAGAGTATAAAACCCGCTGTCGTTGCCGATGGTGTGCTGTGGCCCCGCTATGATATCGATATTCAGAAGGCCGACTTCAAGCGTTTCATCCACCGCAAGATAACCTGGCTCAATGCGCAGTGGGGAGGCAGTTAGTTGGGGAAAAGTTGCTGGCGGGTGGTGGCGGCGATGGCGTCCCAATTGTATTTATCAAGCTCGTAGTGCTGGCCCTTGTCGGACGCGGCAAGCTGGCGGGAGAGGGCGGCACTCAAGGAATCCACGTCGCGCACTGTGAAGTAGTCCTCCTCGGGCAGTTCGACCTGGCGGGTACCAGGAATGTCGCTGCACAGGATGGACAGACCGTAGGCCATCGCTTCGAGCATCACCATCGGGAATCCCTCGTTGACCGACGGCAGGACGAAGCAGCGGGCGTGGCTGTAGAGCTGGCGCAGGTCTTCGCCCGTAGTAAATCCGGTAAAAATGACTTTCTCGTTGATATCAAGTCGTTGTAGTAGTTCTCTATAGGCACTGTCGTGGTCGCTGGCACCGGCAATGACAACCTGCTGCACCTGTGGCAGGCGGTTGGCAGCCTCAACAAGGTACTCCAAGCCCTTTTCGGGAGTGAGGCGACCCACAGCAAGCAAGTACTCGCCCTGGCGGATGCCGTGTCTCTCAAGAAAAGAGGTGAACTCGCTGCGTGTCACGGGGTCAATGCCGTTGGGGATAAAGACGCTCTTGTCAAGAGCTCCACATTTCTCCATCTGGTACTTGTTCACAAAGATGACCCGGTCGCTGAATCGCAGTGACAACCTCTCGCACTGGCGCAACAGCCAGCGGGCAGGACCGTTCCACTTGTCGTGCTCGTAGTTGGGGCTATGATAAGTCAGTACCACACGCAGCCCCATCAGCTTCAGTAGCGGGGCGAACATGCCGGGGCCGATGTTGTGGATGTGGACCACGTCGGGGCGGTGCAACATGATGTGCAACACACTCAGTAGCGTGTGCCACACGGCCTCGAAGCCCTTGATGCGGGTTGAGGGCAAGTCAACGTATTCAATGTTTGGGAAAGTTTGCGCCGATTGCTCGGTCAAGTAGGCGCGACGGCGATAGAGCCTCACGTGGGCATCCCTCATGTGGGTATAAAGAAAATAGCTGTGAACCTCAACGCCACCCTGGATGCCAGGGAATCCGCGTGTGCCGATCACCGCTACAGTCTTCATTATAAAACTTTCAGTTGTCAGTTTAAGCCCCTAACTTCTAACTTCTAACTTCTAACTCCTAACTCCTAACTGAATTAGTCCCAACACAGGTCTTGCCCCTTGCGGATGCGCCACTTGTTCTTGAGGATCCACATGATGGGCACCCAGGGACGGCGCACCATGTCGTGGCGCTCGGTGACGATAAAGGTGCAGTTGCGCTTGCAGTTGCGCACCTTCTCCATCGCCTCCTTGGCTTTATCGCTGGCGAGGATGTTCTCAAGGCTGTCTTCCTTGATGTTACCCATCTTCCACTGTTCGCCGCTGCCGTTACAGGGGCAGACGTTACCCCACGGGTCAATGAAGAAGAAGTCACTCAAGGCTCCACAGGGCGGACGATACTCGTCGGTGTCGCCTCGCAGGCGGCGGTGGATCGAACGGTTGAAGTAGGCGCGGCCGTAGTCCTTCAAGCGGTCCTTCAAGTGGCGGCGCTTGCTGGTGAGCAGGGCCTTGACAAATTTCTCGTGCTGTTCCAGAGCCTTCTCGCTCTCGATCTGGTTGTCCTCCTTGTGGAAATACCACGAGTTGTGGACCGCACTGTTGCCCAGCTCCACGTCCAGTGCCACGCACAGGTCATAGAGGTGGAGCAGGTCCATATAGTTGTCGGGCGAGATGACCACCGAGAAGCCGATGTTCTTGCACTTGGTCTTCTTCAACTCCAGCATCGTGCGCAGGGCATGGTCAAAGCCATCCTTGATGCCGCGCTTGGCATCGTTGACCTTGGGTAGGCCCTCGACGCTCACACGGATGAGGATGTTGGGATATTTATTGGCGAGCTCCACGATTTTCTCGGTATTGTAACCGTTGGTGCTCAGCTCTAAAAGGCGTGATTTGGGATAGAGGATTTCAAAGATGCGGTCGATGTCCTTACGCAATGTGGGCTCTCCACCCGTGATGTTGATGCGCAACCCCGCGGGCAGGTTCTCATAGTAGGAGGCGTCTATTTCTTCGTTCGGGCTGGTCTGGAACTTCCAGATGTTGCACATGTTACACTGTGCATTGCACCTGAAAGTGGTGATCAGACTTCCCTGAATCACATTCTTCATTTGCTATCGTCAAAAAGCTATTACAATTATTTAACTAAACGATGTGCAAAATATTGTGCATTTATGGCAAAAAAATCAAAAAAGTGTTCAGATGCCATAGATGTCCTTTGTCAATCGCTTCATGTGTGTAGTGGGAGAGAAGCGTTCCAGTGCCTTGCGGGCAATAGCGGCATGTTCCCATTTGCGGGACATGGACATCGTGATCGCAGTAGTGAGCGATTCCTTGTCAAATGGCTGGAACACGATGCCGTTGCTACTGTCGATGAGTTCTGGGATGCCGCCCATGTCAGAGCCAGCGACAGGCGTGCCAGCACACAGTGATTCAACCACGCTCAACGGATTGTTCTCATACCACTGTGACGGCACGATACTGAATCGGGCACGCGCCAGCAGTTGAGCCACGTCGGTGGCGTCAAGCATACCCAGGAACTCGATGTTTGTCTTGTCGGCAAACTTGATGCGCATGGCGGGTTCCAGCGTGCCGCTGCCGGCCACCTTGAGGCGGTAGGGCAGGCGAGAGGCTACGTCGAGCAGATCCTCAATGCCCTTCTCGCTGGAGAGTCGTCCTACAAAGCAATAATAATCCTCGCGCAGGCTGTTGTTGTCAATCGCTTGGTAACGTTGGAGCTTGACGGGGTCAAGGAAATTGTTCAGCACGCTCACTTTCTCGCGTGCAAAACCGCCTGCAACCATCTTCGTCGCCATGAATTCACTGGGGCACAAAAACATGTCGGTGTTTTCTTCGAGACGTCGGCGGTTCCACTTCAATGCTTCGAGCCATGCCACGCCGCTGGCGGGTAATGACCCTTTCATGCACTTGTGGGCGAGCACATTGTGTTTGGCCCCGGTGAAACATTTCTCACAGGGCTTGCCCCCCAGCAGACAGTCATAGCGGGGACACAACAGCTTGTAGTCGTGCAGGGTCCACACCACGCGGATGCCGCGCTCATGCGCCAACTCACCCACGACGGGCGAGAGGTAGCTGTGCACGTTGTGCAGGTGCACCACGTCGGGCTTGAAATCATCGAGTACTGCGTTGAAGCATTCCCTCACGTCACCCATGCCCAGTGTGCGCTTTAACGCTTGCCACTGCTTACCCAGCCCGCCGCCGAATGACACCTGGCTGGGGAAACGGCTCTCGTAGTGTGCCGGGAGATTTTGAGGATAATCCATGGCAAACACTTGAACTTCTGCACCGTTGTCACGGAGCAGTTTCTCGGTGTTCATGACGACAACGCAGTCGCCGCCACGGGGATAGTAAAACTTATTGACCAGTAGAACACGCATTCCTGTCTCTTTGTTTAACAATAGGGTTAATCGTGCCGTGACTCCTGTCGTGGCCGACACAACCAAAGTTATACATTAAAGCGGAACACGACGATGTCACCGTCTTGCATCACATATTCTTTGCCCTCAATGTGCAGTTTGCCGGCTTCCTTGACGGCGGCTTCACTGCCATAGTGGATATAGTCGTCATACTTGATGATCTCGGCACGGATAAAACCGCGCTCAAAGTCGCTGTGGATGACGCCGGCACATTGCGGTGCCTTGCTGCCACGACGGTAGGTCCATGCTCTCACCTCCTTGGGACCGGCAGTGAGGAAGGTCTCCAGGTTCAGCAATGCGTAGGCCGACTTGATGATGCGGTTCACACCGCTTTCCTTAAGCCCGATCTCGGCGAGGAACATCTGGCGCTCCTCATAGTCTTCCAGCTCAGCGATCTCGCTCTCGGTCTGGGCGGCAACGACCAGGATCTGGGCATCCTCGTCCTTGACGGCCTCGCGCACGGCGTCCACGTAGGCATTGCCGTTGACCACGCTCTTGTCGTCAACGTTGCACACATACATCACTGGCTTGTTGGTCAGCAAGAACAGTTCATGGGCAATCTTCTCCTCGTCCTTGTTGAGCAGCTCCACAGTGCGGGCACTGCGGCCTTGTTCCAGCGCTTCCTTGTAGCGTTTGAGCACTTCATATTGGATCTTGGCTTCACGGTCTCCACCGGTCTGGGCCTGCTTCTGCACGCGGCTGATGCGGCTCTCGATGGTTTCCAGGTCACGCAACTGCAGTTCCAGGTCGATCACTTCCTTGTCGCGCACGGGATCGACGGTGCCGTCCACATGGGTCACATTGTCATCGTCAAAGCATCGCAACACATGGATGATAGCGTCTGTCTCACGGATGTTACCCAGGAATTTGTTGCCCAGACCCTCGCCGCGGCTGGCACCCTTGACCAGGCCAGCGATATCTACGATCTCGACTGTGGTGGGCACGATGCGTGCGGGATTGACCAGCTTGGCGAGCTCATTGAGTCGTTCATCGGGAACGGTGATGACGCCCACGTTAGGCTCGATGGTGCAGAAAGGAAAGTTTGCCGACTGCGCCTTGGCATTCGACAGGCAGTTGAACAGGGTCGATTTGCCCACATTGGGCAACCCCACGATTCCACATTGTAATGACATAATTATATATCGGTTTTGTTATGTTTCGAGCCGCAAAGGTACACAATTCTCCACACATTTCAAAAAAGCACGCAAATTCAGTAGATATAAATGCCGATAACCGAAAAGACAAGACTTTTTTGCAATTTAAGCAATAATGGCGGCAAAATTGCGTTATTAAGGGTAAATGGACCTGACTAAGCTGAGACATATCGCAGTAATGACGCTGTTGATTGTGGGGTGCGCTCTGGCGCATGCCCAGGATAATGACATGATTCTGAACCGCCCTTACGCCGACGTCAAGCCGATCCACTTCGGCTTCTCGGTGGGCATGAATTTCCAGAACATCGCCATTACCAACAACGGCTTTGTTACCGATGACGGGGAGGAGTGGTACGCCGACGTGCCTGCTCATTCACCGGGCTTCAGTGTGAATGTGCTGGCCGATTACCGCATCTCGGAGCATTTCAACCTGAGGGTTTCGCCGGGATTGTACTTCGGCAACAAGATGGTGCGCTACCTGAACCATCGGGGCAACCCTGAATGGAAGGAACAGGATCACTACAAGCAGAGCCAAAATATCAAGTCCACCTACATCGTTGTGCCCATCGACTTGAAGATGAGTGCTAAGCGTTACCACAACATGCGTCCCTATTTCACTGCTGGAGCCATGTATGTCCAGGACCTTGCCAAGGATCACAGTGAACAGTTGAGGCTCAAGAATGGCGATGTGATGCTCACTGTGGGCATGGGATGTGATTTCTATATGTCGTTCTTCAAGTTGTGTCCAGAAGTGAAATTCTGTTTTGGCTTGAAGAATGTGCTTGACAAGAATCGTCCAGACTTGATTGATGACACCGACAAGTTGCGTTTCGGTCAGAGTGTGAACAAGATCAAGAACAACATGGTTGTGGTGACGTTCTACTTTGAATGACATGGTAATGACAGGATTATTGCATGACATAAAACGACTGCTGGCCGCGATGACACTGGGTGTTGTCGTGGCACTTGGTGCAATGGCTCAGTCCGATGTGGCCTTTTCCCATTTCTGGATCGGTAAGGGATACTATAATCCTGCAGCAGCAGGTGAGCTCAATGCCATCAACATGAACCTGGGCAGCCGAATGCAGTGGGTGGATTTCAAGCGTGCTCCCATGAATTTCTATCTTACTGTCGATATGCCCTACAAGCTCATGGGACAGCAACTGGGCGCGGGCGTGAAAGCCGAGTTTGAACGTATCGGTCTTTATACCAACACACGCGTTGGCGCGCAGATAGCCTATAAACGCAAGCTGGGCAAGAACATGATGCTCAGTGTCGGTGTGCAACCAGGCGTGTTCTCACAGGTCTTCCGCGGCCATGAGGCCATCACGTCCGACGAGGAGACCCAACAGAGTGGAACCTCAAACTTCCAACAGGATTTGTCAGGTACCGTCTTTGATGCCAATGTGGGTGTGTTTTTCTCTCATCCCCGCTACTGGGCCAGCTTGGCAGTTACCCATGTGACGTCTCCCAGAATTGAGCTGAAGGTCACCAGGGAATCTGTCGATTACTATGAGTTTAAGGTGAGTCGCGGCTATTATTTTGCTGGCGGCGGCAATATTCCGATTAATAATACGTTATTTGAAATACAGCCCTCTGCCATGTTTGCGCTCTCACAGAATATGTGGACGGCACAGCTGGCTACGATGCTTCGTTACAACCGCATGTTTAACATCGGTGTGGGCTATCGCTGGAAGGATGCTGTGACGGCCTTCATCGGGGTGAACCTGAAGGATGCCTATATCGGCTATGCCTATGATTATCCCGTGTCGGCCATCAGCAAGGCAACCTTCGGCAGCCATGAGGTGTTTGTCACCTATAAGGTGAAGCTCGATAACAGGGAAAAGAACAAGAACAAACAAAAAAGCGTACGCTTAATGTAAGGAATATGAAGAAACTATTTTTGATACTGTTGGTCGCTGTGGCGACCGTGTCCTGCGGCTCGGTGCGCAAGGGAGGATCCAGCGGCGGTGAGGTTACCGGCGTTGGCGCCACCGTGTTTAACGAGACCACGCCATTTGGCATGGTGCTCGTGGAAGTCGGCTCGATGCGCGAGGGTCCCAACGAGCGTGACTCCGTCTGGGGCATTGATTCTACCGCACATGGCGTGTCGGTGGATGCCTTCTGGATGGACGAGATGGAGGTGAGCAATTCCAAGTACAAGCAGTTTGTCTATTGGGTGCGTGATTCCATCATCCGTGAGCGTCTTGCTGATCCTGCCTATGGCGGCAACGAGGAATTCAAGATCGAGGAGGACAAGGAGGGCAACCCCATCACTCCGCATCTGGACTGGAGCAAGTCTATTCCCTGGAAGAACCCCAGCGAGGATGAGGAGCGTGCCATCAATAGCGTCTATCGCATCAACCCGATCACTGGTGTGAAGGAACTTGACGCGGCTCAGATGAACTATCGCTATGAGGTCTATAACCTCACCGAGGCTGCCAAGCGCAAGCACCGCTTTGACGCAACCCGTCGTGACTATAACACCGACCACGAAGTGGATTACACGGCTCCCACCATCAGCAAGGATACCGCTTTTATCGATGATGAGGGACGTATCATCCGCCAGACCATCACCAGGCCGTTACAGAGCGACTATGACTTCCTGAACACTTACATTGTTAATATATACCCCGACACCACGTGCTGGGTCAACGACTTTGAGAACGCTTATCAGGAACCCTATGTGCGCATGTACTTTGCCAATGGCAACTACAACAGCTATCCCGTTGTCGGTGTGAGCTGGGAGCAGGCCAATGCCTTCTGCAACTGGCGCACCGAGTTCCTCAGGAAGTCGCTGGGCAGCCAGGGTATCTATGTCGAGCCTTTCCGCCTGCCCACCGAGGCCGAGTGGGAGTTTGCAGCGCGTGCCGGACAGAACAAGAACAAGTACCCCTGGGAGGGAGATCTGCCCTTGACGGTTGACGAGGGTTGCTTCTATGCCAACTTCAAGCCCGACGAGGGTAACTATGTGAAGGATGGCTACATCATCTCAGCACCCGTGGGAACATACGAGCCTAATGACTATGGCCTGTATGACATGGCTGGTAACGTGAGCGAGTGGACCTCCACCGCCTATACCGAGAGCATTGACCGCATGACCGACGACATCAACCCCGAGTATCGCTACTATGTGGCACAAGAGGATCCCTACAAGATGTCTCGCAAGATCGTGCGTGGCGGATCCTGGAAGGATGTCGTGCACAACATCCGCGCCGACTTGCGCATGTGGGAATACCAGAATGAGCAGAGGAGTTACATCGGCTTCCGTTGTGTGCGCTCCAAGGTGGGCCTCGTCAAGGGTCGCCGCAAGAACTGCTGCAAGGATTAATAACAACATCATATCCGAGAAAAAACCAATCATCACACTCATTATATTATAGTTCAAGCAACAATGGGTAAAATCAAGAGATACAAAAAGAGAGCAGGCCGCTTCCTCAAGAGTGACAGCGGACAGCGTTTTTTCAACTTTGCCTATAGTATCGGTGCTGCCATCGTTATCTTGGGTGCCTTGTTCAAGATCCTGCACATGCCGCTGGGCAACGCACTGCTCAGTATCGGTATGGGTACCGAGGTCCTGATGTTCGTTCTCACGGCATTTGACAAGCCCGAGAAGGAGTACCACTGGGAAGAAGTGTTCCCCGTGTTGGCAAGCCAGGATCCCGAGGATCGTCCCGACTTCAATAGTGGCGGCGGCATCATCATCGGTGGTGCTGGCGGCAGTGGTGAGGGATATCAAGGTGGTGACATCAACGTCAGCGTCGGCGAGGCCAAGAGTGCCGTCGGGCTGCCCCAGGGCGTCAACCTGAGTGAGGAGGATACCTTGTCGCTGAGCGAGAGCATTGCTAAGATGGCGGCTGCCAGCGACCAGCTCTCACGCATGGCCGAACTCACCGATGCCACCCAGCAATACCTGAGCCAGATGGCGGGTATCAGCGAGCAGATGCAGAAACTCCAGGCTACAACCACCGCCTTGAACGAGGTGAGCGAGACCTTGCTCAACAGCTATAAGGCCATCACCGACAACAGTCAGAACATCAGCGAGAGCTCAACCGGATATGTGGATCAGATGCAGGCCCTCAACCAGAACATCAGCGGCTTGAACACGATCTACAACATCCAGCTCAAGAGCATCTCCTCACAGCTCGAGAACATCGACCGCGTGAACCGTGGCTTGAAGGACATCCGTGACATGTATGAGAAGAGTGCTGCCGAGAGTGCCCACTACTGTGATGAGACCGAAAAGATGGCACGCTACATGAAGCAGCTCAACAGTGTCTATGAGAAGATGATCAAGGCGATGACCGTCAACATGTACCGTCCCATGCCCGGTATGCCTGGCATGGAGCCCGACGCTGATGACCAGAACGCTTGATTCAGCCTATCATAATATCTATTTATAGTTTCAATTATCGACACCAATCCTATTTTAACCGATAGAGAGATAAGATAGATGGCAACCTCAAAAAATAAGAGCGTCAACCGCATGTCGCCGCGAGAGAAGATGATCAACCTCATGTACATCGTCTTGACGGCTATGCTTGCGCTGAACGTGTCGAGCGATGTGCTCAACGGATTCAGCCAGGTGCAGGACGGTCTCACGCGCTCCAATCGAACCATCACGGCTCGCAACCAGGCCCTCTATGCCCAGCTCCAGGCCTTCAATGAGAAGAACCCCGAGAAGGGCAAGGTGTGGCTGGACAAGGCAACCCAGGTGGTAGGGGAGTCTGACAAACTCTTTAACTATATTGATTCGCTCAAGCTGTTAATTGTCAGGGCTGCCGATGGCGAGGAAGCGGATGTGAACGACATCCGCAGCCGCGACAACACCGATGCCGCTGGACAGGTCATGCTGCCGCCCACTGGCAAGCAGGGTAAGGCCCTGAGGACACGCATCGACCAGTACCGCCAATTCGTGACCTCATTCCTTGAGGATCCCGAGAAGCGCAAGAACCTGGAAACCGCACTGTCAACTGTGCCTCCCAAGACTGCCGACAATGCCAACACCAAGAAAACATGGGAAGAGACCATGTTTGACAACATGCCATGTATTGCCGCCATCACCCTGTTGACCAAGTTGCAGAACGACGTGCGCTATGCCGAGGGTGAGGTCCTCAACCAGATGCTCACCAACGTCGATCTGGGTGACCTGCGCGTGAACCTGGTTAATGCCTTTGTTGTTCCCGATTCGCGCATTGTCATGCGCGGAACCAAGTATAGTGCCCAAATCGTGCTTGCTGCCATTGATACTACCCAGCGTCCTGTTGTCTATGTCAACGGTGGACGATTGGGCAATAACAATGGCCTCTATGAAGTGGGTACCAGCAAGGCCGGTAACTATGATTACTCAGGCTGGATCGAGGTGCTGGGACGTGACGGCACCGTGACACGTCGTGAATTCAAGTCAAGCTACACCGTTATCGACCCTCTGGCAACCATCAGTGCCACGATGATGAACGTGCTCTATGCCGGTATCAACAACCCCATCAGCATTGCCGTGCCAGGTGTGCCCCAGGGTAGCATCAGTGCCACAATGACCAACGGTTCACTCACCAAGAGTGGTGACGGATGGGTGGCCCATCCCACCAAGGTGGGTGCCGAGTGTGTCATCACCGTCACTGCCGAGATGGATGGTCAGCGAACCAATGTGGGCAGCACCACCTTCAGGGTGCGCAAGTTGCCTGACCCGATGCCCTTTATTTCCTATAAGGATGCCAATGGACAGGTCAACCGCTACAAGGGTGGCAGGCCCTTCTCCAAGGCCCTCCTGTTGGCTGCTCCTGGACTGGATGCTGCCATCGATGACGAGGTGCTCAACATCGACTACAGGGTGGTATCATTCCAGATTGACTTCCCCGATGCGATGGGTGGTTTCATCCCCGAGAAATCTAATGGAGCCCAGTTCTCTGACCGTCAGAAGTCGCGTATGCGCTCTATCCAGCCGGGCAAGAAATTCTTCATTACCAGGGTAACCGCTACCGGACCTGACGGCATTACCCGTGAGATTTCTCCCATCGAGGTGATTGTAAAGTAAAATTCATCAAGCAACAATAATCTACAACGAGAATATGAAAAGTCTTAGATTGATCATCGTGCTCCTGATTGGCGGACTCGCCCTGGGTGCCAACGCCCAAGTGACGAAACGATCTGACAGCGGCCCTCGCAAGAAGGATAAGAAAGAAGGTGCCGCCACGATTTCCGACCGTCAGCAGTCATTCTATGAAGTCAGGGAACCCAGTGATGCCGACCTGCAGTGGGTGAAGGTCATCTACCGATCGCTCGATCTCACCAAGGGCAAGAACCCCGCGCTTCTCTATCCCGAGTTGCCTAACGAGGATGGCGAGAACTTGTATTTTATCATCATGCGTTTGCTGGCCAAGAATATGCTCACCGTCTATGAGTACCAGCCCGATGGCACCCCCAAGTTCTCGGAGGACCAGAAGGTCAAGGACGTGGGACAGCTCTTTGATCGCTTCGAGATCTATTACACCGAGGCCAAGGGCAGTACTCCCAAGGCTCCACTGTATGATTTTGAGCCTGCCGATGTGCGCGGTAATCAAGTGCTCAGCTACTACATCGTCGAGAAGTGGGAATTTGACACCCGCAGCAATCGCATGCAGGCACGTGTCGAGGCTCTGTGTCCCATCATGCACACCACCGACGAGTGGAGTGGACTCTCCAAGCCCTATCCCATGTTCTGGGTCAAGCTGAATGACATCCGTCCCTATCTTGCCCAGCAGTACATCTTCACCGACGATGACAACAACCTGGCAAGATATAGCCTTGACGACTTCTTCAAGCTGAACATGTACACTGGCGAGATCTATAAGACCAAGAACATGCGCAACCTCTCGCTCAGGGATATGTTCCCCGAGGATGTGGCCTACAAGAATGCTCAGGACAGCATCGAGCAGCGACTGCGTAGCTTCAACCAGGACCTCTGGGTCCCCTCGCTTGACGTGCTACAGGCTCGTGCCGAGGCCGAGGAGAAAGCCCGTGCCGAAGCCGAGGGTGAACTCACCGAGGGTGAAGAAGGTGCCGAGCAGGTCGAGGGCGAAGCAGCCAGTGAGTCCGAGGAGAAGACCGTGACCCGCACCACCAAGCGTGGCAGCAAGTCTAAGGAGGCGACCAAGAAATCCTCCAAGGTCAAGCAAAAGAAGACCAAGGTCAAGGAGCGCAAGCCCAAGACCAGCACCCAGAGTGTCAACACTGGTGTGCGTTCGGTCCGCAACAGGAAGAAATAAGACACGCTTGATCCTGTCTCGATAAGGTTAAAAAGTTGCATGGTGCCCAACGACGTGGGCTCCATGCAACTTTTATTTGGAAGTGATGAATAATAGCCGGAGCAGGGGCATCATTGGGCACTCATTATGAAAAAAACGACAAAAAGGCTTGCCCGTTGAGAAAAGATTGTGTAACTTTGCGGCGCAAAAAATGGAAAGGGGGTTGTTGAACCAACTTTAAGAGATTGATTATCAATACATATCGACCAGAATAGCATCGCTTGGCACGTGGTTCGCCAGCGATGTCCTATCCATGTAGAGCCACATAATTCAGGAGAAAATCCAAACAATTTACAAACATAACAACAATTTAAAACAAAACAAACTCATTATGATTATTGTTCCCGTTAAGGAAGGCGACAACATCGAGCGCGCCCTCAAGAAATTCAAGCGTAAAACTGAAAAGACTGGTGTCATCAAGGAGCTCCGCACCCGTCAGGCATTCCAGAAGCCCTCTATCACCAACCGTCGCAAGATGATGAAGGCTGTCTATGTTCAGCAGCTTCGCAACCGCGAGGAGTAATAACGCTCGACACGCGATACACAAGACAGGAATCGGCAAAAATGCTGGTTCCTGTCATTTTTTTGGCCTAAAATTTGCAGTTGACAAAAATAGTTGCTAACTTTAGCACCGCAAAAACAAGCCCTGTTGCCCATTAGCGGCATTGAGGTGCCTGTCACACACTTTATAGTACGCCTATGAACGTTACGATTGAACGCTTCCTGCAATACCTGCGCCACGAGCGCAATCTGTCCTGGAGAACGGTGGACCTCTATCGCCGTGACCTCGATCAGTGGGAGCGCTATGTGACTGCTGGTGGGCGACAGCTCGACCTGCCGTCGGTCACAGCGGGAGACATCCGCCAGTGGCTCGTCGGCCGTTCAAGACAAGGCGACACGCCAGGCACCCTGCGACACAAGCTCCAAGCCTTGCGGGCTCTCTACCGCTACCTGCTGCGCCGCGGCACGGTGGAATACAATCCCGCATCCCAGGTGGAGCTTGCCAAGTTGCCCAAGCCCTTGCCCAAGTTCGTTCGGGAAAAGACTGTTGATGCCATCCTTGATGCCGACATCGACAGCAATGAC
>Ga0247611_10005249_pt1 | contig 17290 bp, 15 predicted proteins | sample 177DNAGHGhighgp2_FD_192422 | JGI IMG/M metagenome (GOLD analysis project Ga0247611, IMG submission 192422) | Sheep rumen microbial communities from Palmerston North, Manawatu-Wanganui, New Zealand - 1770 DNA GHGhigh gp2 | ecosystem: Host-associated > Mammals > Digestive system > Stomach > Rumen... | reverse complement strand
GACGTAGCATGATGGAGAAGTCGCTCATCGACGATTTCCATTTCTGCGCCACCGTGTCGGCCTCCGGAGTAAAGGAGAAGGCGTGCTTGCCTTCCGTGTTGGCCAGTCGCTCGGCCAGGTTCGCCACCGTGTTGTTCAGCGTCAGGCAGCGCACGGGCAGCTTCGGCTCCTCAGGCTGCTCCTTCTTGTTCTTCGCCGCACGTTTCTTGGCGCGCCACTCGTTCTCCTGCATCTGGTACATCGTGTCCAGCGCCTTCACCTCGCTCATCCACGCCTCCACCACAGGGTCTATCTGTCCCTTTCCGCTGGCAAAGTCGCCAGCGATGTAGGCAATCAGGTTCAACCCCTTCTTCTGACCGTGCACGTCCAACGTCACACCCGTAGCCAGCGCTCCGATGCAGGGACAGACGGCTGTCACCACGGGCATCGCCAACTGAGGACCTACGGCATCGATGCTGTCACGAATGCCCTGGGGGAGTTTCTTGGTTGACAAAGACCCTTCTAAATCTCCCCGTAAGGGAAGACTTTCCTCGTCCTCGGACATCTCTGTCTCATCCGTGGTCGTTCCCGTCTTCAGCGCGAATACAATCTGATCCATCAGCCGTGAGCCCTTGGTAGGTTCCTTGCAAGCCGAATGGACGATGCTCTTGATCTCCGACTCCGACAATCCGTAGCGTGGTATCAGCTCCATAAGCCACTCTTCAGAGTTATCGCAGATGGCACGCAAGTTTGCTGCCAATTGGTGCAGACGCTTGTTGCGTTCGCCCTCCACAGGCTCGCCACCCGTGCGACGCCAATACTCCGCGATAATCGAAGTGTAGGGCAAGCCCTTAAAGGATAAAGACCCCCTCCCCGCTCCCCCTGTGAGGGGGAGAGTTGTATGTTCTGAGCGGGAAGACCCACCCCCCTGCCCCTCCCTGTGAGGGAGGGGAGTGGAATGCTCTGAGCAGGCGTCCGCGTCGTTGCCTTTTGTCCCCTCGTCTTGAAGGTGACCACTCCCCTCCCTCACAGGGAGGGGCAGGGGGGTGGGTCTGCTGGGGGTGAATATCTCATCATTGAGATAAAGCAGGTCCTCCTTCCCCCCTGTCGTCGTGAAGAACACCCTCGTGATGTCCTTGGCACCCTTGTCAAAGTCCACGCCCAGCAGCTCGCTCGCCCACTTTAAGTTCTCCTCCTGGCTCAGCCCCTCGCGACGCTTGAACACCAGATGATAGCCCTTCGTTGCCGAACGCTCCAGCATCAACAAGCCAAGTTCCTCCTTTTTCGACAGCACCAGCTCAGGAACGCTGTCCATCTTCGCCTTCACCCACGCCTGCTGCTCCTCAGCCGTCAAGTCCTTGGGTGCCACGAAGTCGATGTCCATGCCCACCGTGTTCGCTGCCCGTTTCGAGCCCTTCAGCGACCCGTCGTCGTTCGGCAGACAGCTGTAGTTCATCTGCAGGAGCTTGCTCTTCACCTTCACGTCGCCCCCTCGCACGGCAGCCACGTTGAAGATCTGCTCACCCGAATTCCTCAGCGCCAGATACTCCGGCCTTGAGAGGACGGGGCGCATTATCTTCGCCCCATCCTTATAATATATTACATGTACACTCATAGTTCGTATGTATATATTGGTCGGCCTTTGGCCTCAAAATTATAAAAAATTGAATCAAAAAATTACAAGTACAACGCAGATGAATATCCCGTAGGCACCAAGTGATACGCAGCCTTTTTATAATTTTCATCATAATTTTCTTATAATTTTGAGCGAAGCGACCATTAAATCAATTCGTGTAATTCGTATAATTCGTTGTTTAAAGCAGATTGTCCAATTCGCGTTCGATGAGCGCGTTCTTGGCATCGCGTGTGTTCTCGTCGAGCAGCCACAGCATGTCCGCTGTGCCCACTTCCTTGGGCAGGCTGGCGTGCACCTTGATGCGCTCCATGCTCTCCTTCACCCATCCCCACGGCAGCTTCTTCACCAGGCGGTCGCGCTCGCGCACGCGGCTCTGGCGGTTGTACGCCTTGAAGGTCAGACGACCTGTGTTCTCGTCCTCGAACAGAGCACCTTCCACTCTCTTGCCGCTCAGCAGCTTAGCCATCACTGCGATGGCATCCTTGATCATGATAACTTTTTTCATTGTCTTGAGTTTTAAGCGAGTCGTCGGGAGGAGCGAAGTTGTTAGTTGAGCTCATTTAAACCGGTACTCCTTCCTCACTCAGCCGTCAAACTCAGAATGGTTTTACTATTAGCCTAAGTATCTACTCCCCTCGCCCACGGGAGAGGGGTCGGGGGTGAGGCTTTTAATTCTCACGACATTTATGTCGTTGAACACCCTTCCATTGTATTCGCGCGTTCTCACGCCGAAGTGTACGTCCACGTGCTGGCCCACGGTCAGCGCCGTCTCGATCTTGTCATTGAAGAGGTCGAAGACCATGGCATTCGGGAACGCCACGTTCACATCGTCCTCCATGACCACAAATGATTGCTTGCGCCACTGGGCGCCCTGCTGGCTCACGCCCTCCTGGAGGGGGAGCACCTTTGTAATCTTACCTGTAATTTTCATTGTTTGCTTAAGCAATTAAGATGTTGTTAAAGGTGAATTGAAGCTGCAGCGCCTCCGTTGGCAGAGAGTCGGCTAGCCAGCGCACGCGCTTCTCGAGGAACCGTACGCCCTTGGGAGTCCACACAAGGTAACTCGTCGAGCGCGGCTTGCCCTTCAGCGAGTAGCAGAAGAAGTGGCGATCTTCGGCGAGGCCCTGACCTGCGAGGCTCTCCACCAGGTGCCATCGTCCGCCGCGACGTTCGATGATGCCAACCGCCTGTAACAGGCCATTCAGCTGCAGCACGTTGATGCCCCATGCTTCGGCCACCTGCGTCGCCGTTTGGCAACGCTCGTTCGGCGCGTTCTTCATGGCAAGCGTGCGGCCGATGATCTCGTGGGCCAGGTTGACAATCTCCTCGTCCGTCAGCTCGCGACCCGTGCGCAAGTCCTTCATCGGAATGTAGCCGCCCGTCCGTCGGATCTGCGGCAGCACCTCCGAGGTCACCCACTTACGGAAGGCACGGGCTTCGGGCTTGCGTGAATCGAGGATGACGTCATACAAACCGTCCTCGTTGACAAACGATGCCATCTGCCGTCTGCCCAGGCTGTCCAGGATGAGGTGTTTTGAAACCACCCCATCGTCGAGGCGGCGTACAACCTGCTTGCCTTCCAGCGCCAGCGCAGCGCACACGTCCTTCAGGCAGAACAGAGGTTCATCATGTTCATTCACCAGCGTGCGGACACGTCCAAACACTTGGTTCTCGAAGATTTGAACCCGCGTAGGGTTCGAAGAAGATGTTTGTTTCATCTTTTTGAAATAAAGTTTTAATTAGACATGAGTGCGCAGGCCATATATAATAAGGTGTACCCTTGCACCGTTGATTTTGATTGCCTCGGGAGTTGATAGCGTCCCTCGGTTAGATTTTCGGTGCAAAGATACGGACAAAAAAAATCCCAACCCAGAGATAATCCGAGTTGGGAATGATATTGGGAAAAGCGGGAAAGCTTCCGGTACTAACAGCCGTCCATTTCAAGGAACTCTATCAGCCTGATGGCCACCTTAACCTGTTTCATCGAATACAAATCAGTCGTGTTCTTGTACTGATGCCAAAGTGTAACATTCTGAGGGAGTTGGTGGAGGTGCACCTTCCTGACGCTTTCGTTGTCATACTTGATGCGCAACCCATCGAGTTCGAGATTATGCATCGTTTTCCCGAAGTCCGCGGGTTTGACGGGGAATCCGCAGAGTTGAGTCAGCACAGTCTTTATGGCGAAGAACTGGTCTTGATCGTGCATCAAGTAGTTGCCCGTTTCGTCCTTCTCGTCCATCAGACGCATCACAGCCTTCTTGATGTCCTCTTCTGTCTTGGTGGCCGTGGGTGTTCCGCTGTATTTCTGATAGTACACCTCGCCCTCGTTGACGGCGATAATCTGCGCGCCGGAGAGGTCAGCTCCTTTGAAGAGGCCTTCTAAATTGATTTCACTCTTGTTGTCCATTGCCCATTACTTGTTATTCGTGAATTATGTTACCTTCATTCTTTAGTACCACTTGATCGGCATGAGCTATCTTTGGCCCATCATTGTCCTTAACGGCCTCCATCAGCCTTGGTACTTGACGCTGGAAGTTATCATCTCTTAACGTTGAAGAAAGATGGCTTAGGACGTTTTCTGCATTGGTTCTTGACAGTTTCTTTAATGCCTCTTCCAACTCGTCAAATGTTACTGATGCCTCAGCCAACGCCTCAAAATCATGCAGCAATGCTTGATATTGAGTGTTGAAACTGGCGATACTGTCAGATAACTTATGTTCCATCTCTGAAATCTTCTTCTGCTGGGCAGCAGTCACCTGCCTCAACTCTGCGATGGTAGCAGCCGGACGGGCAGAGGACAAAGCCTCACGTAAGAGCTTTGGGAAAAGAATACCAAACAACTCATCAAGATCGGTGAACTGATCCTCCTTCTCTTCTGCTGTCGCCATCTTACGCAGCTTCTGCTCCAGCCTCCATTGTTCGGTTTTGTTTAGACTCACGATTGTATCTATGCTGTGTTTGGCGATGGTATGATATAGGTGCAGGTAATGAGCTCGCCTGTCGTGGCAGCAACGCTCGAAGACCTGCAAAAAATTATTATAGTCGGAGCCGATCACTTGTCCCAGTAGCATTCCATACATGTATGAAAAATGCTCCCACTGGTTCCTGAGGAGTTGGATTCTTGAGCTTCGTTCACGCTTGCATACGTAGCTATATCCTTCTCCCCGCCACCCACTTTCATCAGACTTCCGTTCGTTTATCATCAGCACAGCCATTAGGTAGCAATAGTCCTCAAGCAGGTAACGATCATATTGAGGGCCACGTTCTTTTGCAATTTCTTTCTTCAGCTGGGATTTTAAGATTCCGCATTCCTCGCTGCTGAGAATATCAGGAACAAGAGACATAATGTTTCGGCAGAGAATTGAATCCCATTTGCTTTTTTCTTCGATAGCGTGTTCTGTTTTCAGGAATTTGAGAACACCTTCAGCATTTGCCCCACCTGATTCAGCGTTTAAGAAATACTTCACTCCCCATAACGTTTCATCCTCGTTTGCATCGTAGAGAACGATGTCATCAGGCAAGCTGTCACAAACCCACAAGCGGCCTTCCTCCTTATACAAATTGACAGCAACAAGCATAAAGTCTTCCTCTTCGAATACAATAATGCCTGTCCTTGGTTGGTTATAACCAAAATAGCCAAAGGCACATACATCGCCACGTCGGCCTCGATAGCCCCATTTCCTATGGCGGTTTTCTAATTTCGGGTAAGGTAGATTATAGTCCATCATAGATTATAACAGTCTGTAAATAAGGTTTTATTATCCTTTCATCACTATTTCTCGCTCCTCCTCCGTCAACCCATAGAGGTCGAAAACCTTATCGTCTATCTCCGCGTCTGTTGCGGCAATCTGCGATTTGAGCTCATTGCAAGAAATGGCGTACTGATTGAAGTAGTCTTCCCATTCGTCTTGTTGCGAAAGGGAGAGTTTGATCTTTTGTTTCTTCAGTTCTGCGGCGAAGCCCTTGAAATCCAGCTCGTCGAAGGTCTGCAGGGCGGTTGTCACCTTCACACCCTCCAAATTCTCAGTCAGACGACGCAGGAAACGGCTGCGCTTTTCTTGAAGCTGGGAGTTGAGGGTGAGCATGGTGGAGGCAAGGGTGATGAAGGGCTGCTGAGCCTCCTCAGAAATGTCTTTAATTGGAAATAATCTTAAATCATTTAGGATTATCTTCGGGAAGAGTTTTCTCTCGGCCTTTGCTGTGTTCTTTTTAAAATAGAAAGACAGTAATGTGCTGTTTAGAAGAACAAGAATATATTTCAGATTGACATTCTGTCCATCTCGCTTTATTACTGCAATATTGCTACGATTATAAAGGTATGTATCGCTAGTAAAGACTGCATTTAGACAATGAGGGAACTCACTTGTGATTTCACGTACGATAACTTTCTCGTCCGTAAAAAGGTTTAGTGTTCTCGGAGCGGCTAAATGATTGCCATACCATAGCCATTGACCTGTCCAATTGATTGCATACCTTAATACGTTACTTCCATCAAGATATTTATAAGTGTCAGCATTGAATTGGTAAGTATAATCATATGGACGAGACTTGACATCTTCTGCGCTTTGCTTAGGAATCCCTTTGCCTTTCTCATATGCTTGTAGCCCAGCCTTTACACAAGCCACCTCATCTAGTCCCCTACAACCCTTTCTCAATTTTTCTGTTAATGATTCACTTAAATCATCTTGAAATACAAGAAACTCATTGCCTGGATTCTATGAAAAATCATTCTGTTTCTTAAAATGTAATAAATCAAAAGAACTACTATTCTCGTCAGTCTTTAATATTTCTATTGTATGATTTTGGTTTGCGGTACTATTCTTCATGATAGCAATAACCGTCTCAACGCTAGCATCTTCGAATGATTTACCATATAAATTTACTATTTTATCAACAGTGGCTTTTTCTATAATTAGCTTACGCAGTGCTTCACCTGAATATGTCATTAGCCAAGAATTGGGAACAATGAGGCCTATTATTCCATCTTTTTTGGACAGCAACATAGATTGCTCCATAAAAATAATATATGTGTTTACTTGATATTTAGCAGACTCATATACTTGCGAATAATAAAATTTATCTTCTTCGGATACCTTTTCCCTTGCAAAAACATACGGCGGATTTCCAATCACCACATCGAAGCCACCCTTCTCAAACACATGTGGGAACTCCTTTTGCCAGTCAAAAGCCTTGTCGCCAGCAATGGCGGGGTCGTTGATGAGCGAGTTGCCACATTTGATGTTTTGGTTCAGGGAGTTGAGTTTGCGGTGGGGCTTGGCGGTGCGCAGCCAGAGGGCGAGCTGGGCAATCTCCACGCTCTCCTCGTTGATGTCCACGCCGAAGAGGTTGTTTTCGAGGATACTGTTTTCCACGCCCTTGAATTCCAGTGCGGAACCTGTCACCTTCGCTTCCATCTCGTCTATCAGTTTATGCTCTGCCATGAGGAACTGCAAGGCGGCATTGAGGAAAGCACCGCTGCCGCAGGCAGGATCGAGGATGGTGATTGCGAGCAGCCACTCGCGGTATTGGTCGAGCTGGTCAAGGAGGTGCTTTCGGGTCTGCAGCTGTCGACGTTGGTCACTGAAATATTCTTCTTCGACAATGCCCAGCTCCTGTTTCTTTTCAGCACAGAGGCGACCCACAGTATTCTCAACAATGTACTTGGTGATGTACTGCGGGGTGTAGAAAACACCGTCCTGTTTGCGCTTGGAAGTGGTGGGTGCTGCACCGCTGTTGATCTGCTGTGTCACCTCTTCGATTTCGCTGAGGGAGTTCTCGAAGATATGGCCGAGGATGTTCACGTCCACGTCGCTCTCAAAGTCGTAGGCCGAGAGCCGTTTGGTGTGTTCCACCAGCAGCTCGTCGGTAATTTGGATATTGTCCAGCACCTCGTCGGGCTTGAACAGACCACCATTGTAGGCGAATATCTCGTACTTCTTGCCTTGGAAGCCCGTGTTCATGTAGCCGAAATACTTCTTCACACGCTCGTAGAACGGCACATAGGCATCCATCTCCTTCAGCTGTTCCCATTGGTCGATAATCTGCACCATTGAGTTAGGCGGCAACAGGCCGCAGTCCTCAGCAAAGAAGATGAACAGCAGACGGTCCAAGAGCTTCTGCGTCTTCTTGAAAAGAAGCAATTGCCATTCCTTCTCGTCCTGCCCCTCTGGGGATGGGTTGTTCTTGAGAATATCGGCAAACAGCATGCGCTTGAACTGCGAATAGTCTTTGTAAAGCGCCTTTGTTATCTGGTCCTCGCTGGACACCGATTCACCCTTCATCTGCAGGGCTATGTCACGTTCCACCTGCTGCCATGCCAGACAGAGATAAAGCTCACGGAACTCCTCTAATGTCAAGTGGAACAAATCCCACTCACGAAACTCCACCGCATTGTCAATGTAGAGGCGCAGTTTCTCGAAGTTGGAGATGATCACCAGTCGTGTGTCCTTGTGCTGACTTTTGTAGCCGAATGCCTGTGCCTCAATCTTTGAGAGGTCTGTGGTCTTGTGGTCTTTCAGCTCAATGACACCGATTACCTTTTCATCCTTCAAGATGGCGCCATCGGCTTTCTTGGCGTTCGTCTCATTCTTCTTCTCCGTGATGAGGTTGTAGTTCGGCGACGGGTTCAGCGTGTAGCCCAGCACCTTCACGAACAACTCGCGCAGGAAACCCTCCTGGAACTGTTCTTCTTTCGACTGCTGGATATTAGCCTGTGTAGCTGCATCAAGGAAATAGCCCTTGTACTGCTCCCATGCCGTGCTCACTGCTTCATCCGCAAGTCCCGCCACATATTTCTTGATGATATTCTTCTGGAATAGCATAGTTTGTTGTTTTACAAAATAGTTTCACACACGTACTTCTCTATATCCACTTCAGGCAACTTGCTTCCCTTTTGCTTCACTTCGTTGATGAAGGCAGATATCTCCGCAGGTGCTAGCATGCCCTTCTTCCAAGCGTACCAAAGAAAGTCTATCGTAGTAAGATACGTAATCTGCTTCTCTTGGCAATAGGCACGGATATCGCGCAGGTTGCTGCTACCTATCACGTTATGTGTAAACAGGCAATAGGCCATGCAGGCACTCTCGCCTTTACCAAATCGGCTTTTAAGCATGGCATATTCTCGGAGCATTTCGCCACGAGGAGCAAAGGGGTAGAGCGTGATGTTCTTCAGCCGCATGATCTGATTGTCAATCTGCGACCTGATGTCTGACAGCAATTCCTCGTGCACAGCTTCCAGCAGCACATATTCGTAGTCAGGGAAAATGCTGGGCAACTGACTGAGCCGTCCTCCTTTGGCGAAGTGTATCACCACATCTGCATCCAAGACAATCTGTATCTTTGCTCCTTTGGCCATCCTATTTCAGCAGATTTAACAGTTCAACATAGTGGCCCTCCGAAATGCGTTCCTGCTCGAACAGCAAGCGCGCCTTCTCGCCGAAGTCGCCAATTACCACGCCTTCGTTGCCTGGCTGATAGAGTGAGAGGTCGTAGCCGTATTCTGCGGCAATCTGCTGAATCTCCATGCTCTCGGCCAGATGCTCCTGCAACTCATCTTCGGTAAGCAGGCGCAGGTGGCGCAGACAAAAGCACAGCGACTGATGGCTGACACCGAACAGCTGCTCCACGCGTAGCATCGTGGCGGTGGTGATGTGACGGTTCATTATCTCTTCCGTAGGTATCGATTCCAGCACACCTGACTGTGGCAAAAGCAGGGCCGAGGCAAAGGCATTGGCATTGATCTCGGCAGGGTCTTTCTCCAATCCGGGCGTGCCACAGATGTGCGGCTTCGGCTCTTCGTCGTAGTAGAGATGGAACAGCTCGTGGCAGATGGTGAAATGCTGGCGTCCGCGCGAATTGTTGGAGTTGATAAGCATGAACTTCGCCCGCCCATCGGCTGAGCGCATCGAAAGACCACAAGCCTTCTCCGAGAGGGGACGATAGATCACCGTTATCCCCAGTTTGCGCAGCAGCGTCTTCGTGTGGATTGGCTCTGATGGGTTCAAGCCTGCCTGCAAACGCATCTTCCACGCCAGCTGTTCAATGGCTTCTTTTGATAACTTCTTCATTATCCGAGCATTTTCTGCATTTTCATATACTCCAGCACCACTTGCTTAAAGCGTGCCACTTCCTTCATGTCGGCCTCTGTCAGCCCGTCTGTGCGAAAGGCGCAAACCATCATCTGGTCTTTCACCACTTCCACATCCGGTTCGAACAGCAGTTCCAACTCACACCCCAGCAATGATGCCGAACGTTCCAGTACCTCAAGCGGAGCCTCGCGCTCGCCAGCCTCATAGTTGGCATACGCACTACGCCCGATGCCCAGATAGGCAGCCATCTGCTCTTGCGTCAGGTCGTTAGCCTCGCGCAGTACTTTTAGGTTTCTTCCAATCACGTTACTCATAGTTCCTGTTTCATGTGAATATCCGTGGCAAAAATAGTATTAATATTTTCAATAGCCAAATTTTTGCCACAGATTTATATTATTTTTGCAAATGACAAAGAAACAGGTTTGCCAAATTGTGGTCAAAGTGGTCAAGGTCAAAATGGTCAAAATGAATTTCGGATTCGGTCATTGGCTCACTATATATAAATAGAATATTTATTATATAGTGGCGGTTTTTGACAAGTGAGAAACGATTTTGACCAAAATGACCATGACCAAGATGACCGCGCAGGGGCGCCAAAGTTCATGGCGTGAAAACGGCGCGAATTGGTGCTGAAAACGGCGCGAATTGGAGGGGTGATATTTGGCGATGAGCGGAATTTGTCGTACCTTTGCACTCGCAAGGCAGGCAGAAGGCGAATAGACGCAGTCGCGAATGCGAATAGACGCTCAAGCCCCTGCGACAAGTCGTAGTGCGCAATGCGACTGCTCGCTTGAAAAGCCTCACACATCAATCAACAAATCAAAACCAGACTCCAAGCCCCTATTAGCAATGAGTCCTCCCCCCCACGGGGGGAGTTAGAGAGGGGCCTCAACAAATCAAACCCAGACTCCAAGCCCCTATTAGCAATGAGTCCTCCCCCCCACGGGGGAGTTAGAGAGGGGCCTCAAACCTATGAACGAAACCATCAAGTACTCGGTCGCCATGCGCGCCAATCCCATGAAACCTGAAGAGGCCAAGAAGGCCTACGCCACCATGCAGCACCAGCGCACGCTGTCGCTGGAGGAGCTGGCAGATCACATCGTCGAGCACGGCTCGCCCTTCTCGCGTGGTGCCATCTACGGCATCATCGTGGACCTCACCGTCTGCGCCTCCGAGGCGCTCACCGAGGGCAACAACGTCGATCTGGGCAAGCTCGGCACGCTACGCACCACCGTCAGCTCCGAGGGTGCCGAGACGCTGGAGGACTTCACGCCCGCCAACATCAAGAGCCTCAACGTGAACTTCGAGAAGAGCACCTACCTCGCCGAACGCCTCGCCGAAGCACGCTTCGAGAAGACCATCTCCCGCAAGGCTCAGGCCGCGGCTCAGAAGGCTGAGAACGCCGGACAGACCACCGCCGACTGGACGCCCAAGGAGGAGGAAGAGCAGGAGCCTTAAAGCCTCACCCCAACGGCCTCACCCCTAGCAGACCCCCTCCCCGCTCCCCCTTTGAGGGGGAGGGTGGTCACCTTCAAGATTAGTAATCAATATGTTTAACTTTTAAAACCAAATCCCCCAACCCGCTCACCACACAGACCCACCCCCCTGCCTGTCCGTCCTCGGCTTAGGAGTTAAGCCTCGGTCGCTCGGAGAGCTTGACATTAAGTCAACCTCTTTTTCCCTCGCTACCCTGTGAGGGAGGGGAGTGGTCACCCTCAAGACGGGAATCCAACAATAAACCCAACGATGCGGACGCCTTCTCAGCGCATTCCACCCTCCCCCTTCAGGGGGAGTGAGGAGGGGGTCTGAGGGGGTCTGAGGGTCTGGGGGTCCGCTTATGAAAGAATCGACTAAGAAAACCTTGAAGCGCGTGTGGGACATCGTAGTCACGATCCTCACGGCGCTCATCACCAGCCTCACCACTACGAGCTGCGCGGGGCACGGCCCGCTGTTCTAGGACAATGGACAATGGATAATGGACAATGGATAATGGATAATGGACAATGGACAATGGATAATGTTCTGTCCAATGGAATACCCCGCTGCCGGACTTCGAGAGCTGGCGGCGGGGTTCTTTGTCGGCGATGCACGATGGAAATGAGGATGATAATGGAAATGAGATGATAATGGAAATGAGATGATAATGGAAATGAGATGAAAATGAAAATGAGATGAAAATGAAAATGAGCTGAAAATGAAAATTATTGGAGAAAAAAGGCTTCGGAATCAGATTTTATGCGTACCTTTGTCGCCGCAAAATGAAGACGATGAACTCCATAGAAATCATGGACACCACGCTTCGCGATGGCGAGCAGACGAGTGGTGTCAGTTTCATGCCGCACGAGAAGCTGCTCATCTGCCGGGCCTTGCTGGAGGACCTCCGCGTAGATCGCGTAGAGGTGGCTTCGGCACGCGTCAGCGAGGGGGAGATGGAAGCCGTGCAGCGCATCACCCGATGGGCGGCCACGAAGGACTTGCTCGACCGCGTGGAGATCCTGGGCTTCGTGGACAACGGCAAGAGCCTCGACTGGATCGAGCAGGCGGGCGGACGCGTGATCAACATGCTGGCCAAGGGTTCACAGCGCCATTGCGAGGGACAGCTCGGCAAGACGCTCGAAGAGCACGCGGCAGACATACGCCGCAACGTGGAGATGGCCGCGGAACGGGGCATCAAGGTGAACCTCTACCTCGAGGATTGGAGCGGAGGGATGAAGACAGACTCTCCGACAGCTCAAGACCCACGCCCCGTCCTCCCTGCGAGGGAGGGAGTGGTCACCCATTGCGATGAGAATCACTTTTATGTCTTCCGGCTGTTAGACGCCTTACTCGACCTCATAGCTGTTCATGCGGACACCTGCTCAGGGCAAATCTCAGGGAGGGCTCGGGGGTGGATCTCGCGCATCATGCTGCCTGACACCCTCGGCATCCTCAGCCCCCTCGAGACGCAGAAATTCGTGCAGCAGATGGTGGCGCGCTATCCGGGTGTCCACTTCGATTTCCATGCCCACAACGACTACGACCTGGCCGTGTCCAACGTCCTGGCTGCCGTGTTCGGCGGCGCACGGGGATTGCACACCGCCATCAACGGCTTGGGCGAACGTGCCGGCAATGCGCCGCTGGCCAGCGTCGAAGCCATCCTGAAGGATCATTTCAACGCGCAGACGAGCATCCGCGAGGAAGAGCTCTACAAGGTGGCACACATGGTGGAGAGCTACAGCGGCATCGCCATCCCACCCAACAAGCCCATCACCGGCTCGGCTGTTTTCACGCAAGTGGCTGGTGTGCATGCCGACGGCGACAACAAGCAAGGGCTGTATCAGAACGCCCTGAAGCCCGAGCGCTTCGGACGGCGTCGCGAGTATGCCCTCGGCAAGTCGAGCGGCAAGGCCAACGTGCTCATGAACCTCAAGGAGCTGGGATTGGACCTCAGCGACGAGGACATGAAGAAGGTGACCGACCGCATCACCGAGCTGGGCGACAAGAAGGAGCTCGTCACGCAGGAAGACCTGCCGTACATCATTCGCGACGTGCTGAAACACAGCGAGGAAGAGGAGCGCGTGCTGCTCTTGTCGTACATGGTGTCAACGGCCTACGGCTTGCGGCCCATGGCGCAGGTGCGCTTGAAGATCGACGATCAGGTTTACGAGGAGAGTGCGCAGGGCGACGGACAGTACGATGCCTTCGTGCGCGCCGTGCGACATATCTATCGCGACCGCCTGAACCGCAAGTTCCCCTGGCTCTCGAACTACGTCGTCACCATCCCCCCCGGAGGACGCACAGATGCCTTGGTGCAGACCACCATCGAATGGGTGTTCGAGGACAAGAGCTACCGCACCCATGCCCTCGATGCCGACCAGACCGAAGCCGCCATCAAGGCCACCATCAAGCTGCTGAATATCATTGAGCCGCTCTACGAATGACGCATTCGAGATACCTGGGGCATGTGGTCGCCATCTGCGTGGTGCTCGTCTGGGGCGTCACGTTCATCAACACGAAGGTGCTGCTGAGCACGGGTTTGTCGCCCATCGAGATCTTCGTGCTCCGTTTCATCATCGCTTACACGGGCATCTGGACGTTTAGTCCCCGTCGGCTGTGGTGCGAATCCTGGCGCGACGAGCTGCGTATGCTGGCCTTAGGCATCACGGGCGGCAGCTTCTATTTTGCGGCCGAGAACGAGGCCCTGCGCTGGACGATGGCCAACAATGTGTCGTTCATCGTCTGCTCCGCGCCCGTGTTCACCATTCTCCTTGCCCTGCTCCTCTTCCGCGACGTGCGAGCCACGGGGCGCCTGTTCCTGGGCACCGTGTTGGCCTTGGCAGGCATGGCCGCCATCATCTTCAACGGTCATTTCGTCCTCCACCTGAGTCCGCGTGGCGACCTGCTGGCATTGGCGGCCGCCTTGTGCTGGGCCGTCTATAGCATCCTGATCCGCAGCGTCTCGCGTCGTTACAGCGCCGTCTTCATCACGCGTAAAGTCTTCGCCTACGGTCTGTTGACCATCCTCCCCTTTTTCGCGCTCCATCCGTGGCAGTTCCCCCTGTCAGGTCTCCTGCAGCCTACGGTGTGGATGAACCTGCTGTTTCTCAGCCTCGTAGCCTCCCTCATCTGCTTCGTCCTTTGGAGCTGGGCGGTGAAGGAGATTGGCGCGCTGAGCAGTTCCAACTATATCTATCTCAACCCCATCGCCACCTGCATCGCCAGCGCCATCATCCTCTCCGAACCCATCACCCCCATCGCCATCCTCGGCCTCGTGCTCATCATCCTCGGCGTCTATCTCGCAGAGAAGCGGTGATGAGATTGATTACAAGGCGAGACGATAGAGGCGGGCATCCTTGGGAGGGACTGAGATGAGGATTTGAGGCTGGGCGGGGTTGAAATTCAGACGAAATGTGACGGGCTCGCCTGTCCAGAGCTCCCTCCCCTCCACGTGGGGAGCGGGGAGAGGGGCTAGGTCGGCGATTGGTATGGCGACGTTGAGCGGTTCATGGGAGTAGTTGATGGCAGCGAGGTAGATGGCGCTGTCGGTGCGAAGGGTGACGAGGTTCTCGGCGGCACCTGTTTCTGTACGCCACTGGCGACCTCCATAGAGTGGACGGAAACTGCGACCGATGCGGCCTACGGCATTGACTTCGGCGTTCATGGCTATCTGCTGGGCACGCTCTATGGAGAGGCGGGCATCGCCGCGCCCACTGCGGTCGTTGAGGCTCCAGACATCGGGCAGGAGGACCATGCCTGAGCAGATGCCTGTGGTGTAGCGCGCGCGGTTCTCGCCCAGCGACTCGACGTCGCCCTTGGCGGCATCCTTGCCCACGAGGACGAGGTGGTCGGGGTCGTTAAATTGGTAGAACTCGTTCGTCCACCAGCCGTAGCTGATGGCATTCATGGCGTACTCGCTCTGGTCGATCTTGCCCCATGTGTCGCAGGCTATGCGGCGAGAGTTGCCATAGTGGTAGGGGAAGATGGGAGCGATGGAGAGGGCTGTGAAGACACGGCCGCCGCGGTCGAGTTCCTGTATGAAGCGTGTGAAGCCGTAGTTGTAAGCCTCGACGGCTGTGCGCACGGCGGGGTCGTAGTAGCTGTCGGCCTGAATCATGCCGTTGCTGGTGAAGTCTATCTTAAAGTACTCGAAACCAGCGGCCTTCAGCGAAGCAGCCTCACGGGCGAAGCGCTCGAGGGTGGCAGGATGAGTTGGGTCAAGACAGAAGGCACCATCGTACTTGTAAGGCTTGCCGTTCACCTTGGCACAGGCATCGCGACCCGTGTACTGGCATCCTTTGAACAGAGGGCGGTCGAGGTCGGCATCGTTCCACCATAGGCAGAAAGGTGTGACGTAAGTGCCTGGCACCTGTCCGTTGGCATGAGCATGAGCGCAGAGTTCACGTTTCTGCCGGGCGTTGAGGTTGTCCCAGGCATCGATGCTGAGGACTTGCGTTCCGTCGGTCGAGCAGTAGCCGGCAGGACGCAGCGTGGTGGCCATGAAGTCGCTGACGTCGAGGTCGGTCTGGAAACTGTTCTTCTCGGCCAGCACGCCCCAACTCTGCCAACCGAAGGGTGTGCCGTGGCGCCAATGCTTGCGACCAGGCTGTACGCTGTTGCAAGTGCGGGCAAACTGCTCCATGGCGTCGCGCCAGTCGGTGCGGGCTGTGATGAGGAAGCGTGCACTGGTGATCTGTCGTCCGACAAGACTGCCGTGGGGCAGGACGTCGTGCGTCTCACGGCTGGAAACACCTGAGAAGGCAGCGATGCGGCCATGGTCGAGGGCGACGGCGCTCTTCCAATGGTCGTGGTCGATGGAGGCGACGGCGAAGCCCGCGCGCGTGGCAGGACTGAAGAGGGCTGCCACCTCGTAGCTGGTGGCCACGGTGTCGAGGGGCAGGAGGTGATAACGCACGAAACCATCGTTGTCATACGGCACCTTGAGGAAGCGGAAAGCGTCTTCACGCGCGCGTGTACCTTTTAACTCTATGCCCGCATCCTGCTCTCGGATGGGAGACAGGTAGTTGCTCTCGAGCGAGCTGCCGTCGGCCATAGAGATGGTGAGCTGCGCGACTACGGCATCGTGGAAGATGCTGACGAAGAGCGTCATCGCGCGTCTGTCGTCAGTGAAGTGGAAGGAGTTGATCTTCCCTCGTCCGAAAGTGGGATGCTCCACACCCATCGTTCGCTTCACGACCTTGGGCAAGTCGGCAGCTGTGACGACCTCTGAGCCGAAACGGGCTTCGGGCACGAAAGCCGAGAGCAGCGGCTGTTTGCCCTGTGAGAGGGTGAAGGCGTGGGAACGCTTGTCGAAGCGAACCGAGTAAGCGTCAGACTTGGCCGCTGCAGCCAATGCTGTGGCGACGAGAAGGAGGAAAGCAAAGATTCTTGTTCTCATCGTAGGTTAAATACGATCTCACCCATTGACGACATTGACAGGTTCCCCTTCTGCGAAGGCACGCAGGTTGTTGACGGCGATGGCGATGAGTCGCTGCCGTGCCTCGCGTGTAGCCCAGGCGATGTGTGGCGTGAGGAAACAGCGTGGTGCCGTGAGCAGCGGGTTGTCGGTGGCTGGCGGCTCAGTGGAGAGGACATCGGCACAATAGGCTGCCAGTCGGTTGGCGGCGAGGGCGTCGGCCACCGCCTGTTCATCGACGAGGGGTCCGCGACCCGTGTTGATGAGGATGGCCGTAGGGCGCATGCGTTCGAGCGTGGAGGCATTGATCATGGCACGCGTGGCGGGGGTGAGCGGACAATGGAGCGAGAGGACATCGGCCTGAGCCAGCGCACTCTCCCACTCCACCTTCTCCACGCCGACGGGCAGAAGGTCGGATGTACGCGAGGTGACGGCGATGACCCTCATGCCGAAGGCCAAAGCGATCTGCGCCACCCGCGAGCCGATATTGCCGAAACCATAGACACAGAAAGTCTTGCCCGCCAGTTCCGTCAGCGGCGTATCCATCCATAGGAAATCGGGCGACGACGGCCAGCGGCTGCGCTCGGCAGCATAGTGCGCCACGGAATGGGTGATGTTCAGCAGGTGGGCAAAGACGAGCTGCGCCACGGAGTCGGTGCTGTAGGCCGGGATATTGGTGACAATGATGCCACGGCG
>Ga0247611_10005248_pt1 | contig 17296 bp, 9 predicted proteins | sample 177DNAGHGhighgp2_FD_192422 | JGI IMG/M metagenome (GOLD analysis project Ga0247611, IMG submission 192422) | Sheep rumen microbial communities from Palmerston North, Manawatu-Wanganui, New Zealand - 1770 DNA GHGhigh gp2 | ecosystem: Host-associated > Mammals > Digestive system > Stomach > Rumen ... | reverse complement strand
GATCTGCTTACCATAACGGGAGATTGTACACGGATCATAATGAACCTCTGCACCCGTCAGCTTTTGTAAACCACCGAACGTCCACAGGTCATGGTTACCGGTGAAGATATGAACGTGAATACCCTGCTTAACCAACTTACGGATCTCTCGGCAGAAAGGATGGTATTGCCTTTTGCTCTTGTCGTGGATATAATACTCCATCCAGAAATCGAACATATCGCCCAACATGTAAATCGAGACGGCATCTTTGCTCATCTCTTCCAGCATGTCAATTAACTTCTTCTGCTGCGCGTATCCACGCTCTATCGCCCAACTACCCAAGTGGGCATCACTCAAAAAATAAATCATACTATAACCTGTAACCTGTAACCTGTAACCTGTAACCCGTAACCTTTATAGGAAGCCTAACTCGAGTTTGGCTTCCTCTGACATCATGTCTTTCGTCCATTCCGGCTCGAACACAATAGTTACATTCACATCTTTGATGCCGTCCACCGATCCTACTTTCTGACGAATGTCCTCCACAATGAAATCACCTGCCGGACACGACGGCGCAGTAAGCGTCATCGTGATATCGCATACTCCGTCATCCTTGATCTCAATGCCGTAAATCAACCCCAAGTCATACACGTTCACCGGTATCTCCGGGTCAAAAACGGTCTTCAGCATCTTCAGTATTGCCTCTTCTTTTTCTAAAAACTCATTCATATCGCCGTGAAAAACGGCGACAAAATTACTATATTTTTTTGAATTGTGCAAATTTTAAGTCATTTTTCCCCGTTTTTCTCTCTTTCCGGTGAGTGTATGTACTCAATCGAGACCGTCTCGAGCGAGCCCTCCTTTTCTGCCAAATTGGCAGTATTTTGTCCTTGGCACAAGATTTGTCCTTCAAAAAGTGGCAAATTAAATACACAAACATATGAGTAAAGGTAATATTGGGGTAACGAGTGACAACATCTTCCCCGTCATTAAGAAATTTTTGTATTCCGATCATGAGATCTTCCTCCGTGAGTTGATCTCCAATGCCGTCGATGCAACCACCAAACTGAAGACCCTTTCTTCCGTAGGCGAAGTCAAAGGTGATCTCGGTGACCTGCGCGTACGCGTTTCCATAGATAAAACAAAGAAAACCCTCACCGTCTCCGACCATGGTATAGGCATGACTGCCGAAGAGGTGGACAAGTACATCAACCAGATCGCGTTCTCCGGCGCAGAGGAGTTCCTCAACCAATACAAAGACAAAACGGAAGCCATCATCGGTCATTTCGGTCTCGGTTTCTATTCGTCTTTTATGGTTGCCAATAAAGTGGAGATCTTCTCGCAGTCTTACAAAGAAGACGCCAAAGCCGTACACTGGAGTTGCGAAGGCAATCCCGAGTACACGATGGAGGATACCATCAAGGCCGAGCGCGGAACCGATATAGTTCTCCACATCGACGATGAGTTCAGCCAATACCTCGAGGACGCGACCATCGAAGGGCTGCTGAAGAAATACTGCAAGTTCCTGCCGATCGAGATTGCTTTTGGTAAGAAGAAAGAGTGGAAAGACGGCAAAGAAGTCGAACTCGACGAAGAGAATATCATCAACGATATCAACCCTGCATGGACGCGTAAGCCGGCAGACCTCAAGGACGAGGATTATGATAAGTTCTACCATGAACTCTATCCCATGCAGATGGATGAACCGCTCTTCCACATTCACCTCAACGTCGATTACCCCTTCAACCTCACGGGTATCCTCTATTTCCCGAAGATCAAGTCCAACCTCGACGTCCACCGCAATAAGATCCAACTTTATTGCAACCAGGTTTACGTCACCGATGAAGTGGAGAATATCGTGCCCGAGTACCTGACGCTCCTTCACGGTGTCATCGACAGTCCGGATATCCCGCTCAACGTCAGCCGTTCGTACCTGCAATCGGACAATAACGTCAAGAAGATCAGCGGATACATCACCAAGAAGGTAGCCGACAAACTCGCTGAATTATACAAAGCCGACAAGGAGGACTTCGCCAAAAAATGGGATGACATCAAGATGTTCATTCAATTTGGTATGCTTACCGACGAGAAGTTCTACGAGAAAGCCACAGGTTTTGCACTCTACAAAAACCTCTCCGGCGAATATGCAACGCTCGACGAGTACATGGACAAGGTGCGTGAGCAACAAGTAGACAAGGACGGCAACATGGTGCTTCTTTACACCAACGATCCCGACGCGCATTACACCTATATCGAGCGCGCGAAAGCGAAAGGTTACGATGTCCTGTTGATGGACGGCGAACTCGACGTACACTGCATGTCGCAGGCCGAGCAGAAACACGAGAAGTTACGTTTCGTGCGCATCGATTCCGACACCATCGAGAACCTCATCCGCAAGGAGGAAACAGCCAAGGATACTTTCTCCGACGAGCAGAAAGAGGGTCTGCGTAAAGCCTTCGAGAACCTCCTTCCGTCAGATGCCGACAAACTCAAATACAACGTCACCTGCGAAGCAGCGGCGGCAGATGCCCTGCCGGTCTTCCTGACACAGAATGAGTTTATGCGTCGAATGAAAGAGATGGCGGCGCACCAGCAAGGCATGTCCTTCTACGGCCAGATGCCCGATAGTTACAACCTCGTGGTCAATACTGCCCATCCGCTCATCCAGGAGCTCGTGGCAAAAGAGACGAGCGAGCAGGTAGAGGAAGAGGTCGAGAAGAAAGCAGAGAAAGAAGGTGAGGAGCCTAAAAAAGAGACCGTCATCAAGACGGTCTGCAAGTTAGAGGGTGAGGATGAGCGCATCAAACAACTCATCGACATAGCCCTTCTCGCTTCCGGTCAACTGAAAGGCGAAGCGCTCGCCAAGTTCGTCAACCGAAGTGTGGAACTATTATAATGAAAAATGGCTGCTCAACGGCAGCCATTTTTTTTATGCTTTGCGTTCTACGACGCTGTCGAGGAAGCCGAGCTTGATCGCTTCATCCGCTTTCATCCATTTATCGCGGTCACAGAGCGCTTCGATTTGTTCCATCGACTGACCACTGTTCTCTGCCAGCACTTTATACAAGTCCTGCTTGAGGCTCTCCATCTCTTTGAGATGGATAGCTTGGTCCTTGAAGGTCGAGTAACCGATACCCGAACTCGGCTGATGAATCATGAAACGCGAGTAGGGCAGAGCTGCACGGTGACCTTTCTCACCGCTCGATGCAATAACCGCACCCATCGATGCCGCCAGACCCAGAACCGTCGTGTAAACCGGCGATTTGATAAATTTCATAACCGAGATCAACTCCAGACCCGAATAGACCTCACCGCCTTGCGAGTTGATATACAGATGAATAGGATCGTGGTTGAGCGAATCCAGGAACAACAACTGCGCAACCAGCGTATCCATGTTATCTCCTACCACCTCTCCGCTCAGGAACAGGATGCGATCCATCATCAAGCGACTGAATACATCTAATTGCGTGATGTTCAGTTGCCGCTCTTCAATAATATACGGGTTAAACAACCGCCCGTTAATCTTTTCTTCTTTTTTCATATCGTGTACTTTTCGTTATGTCGTTATTTTTTTTAGTGAGCATATTAACTCAATTGAGACCGTCTCGAGCGTGTTGGGGACGCGAGAGTCGTCGAGCAGGGGGCGAGTTGTCTCAATGAGTTAGATGTGCGAACTATCAAATTTCCAATGACTGGCACTTGTACGCGAGGTACTTCTTCTCCTCGTCATTAAGCAACGGCGACACCTCTTTATATACGCGCACGTGGTACGCGTTGAGCCAATCGATCTCGTCTTCGGTCATGAGCGACATCTCTATCAGATTCGTGTCGTAGAAGCACAGCGTCAGTGTCTCAAATTGCAACCACTCGTCTTCGGTCGTCGTGGCCTTCGTCTGTTTGGCCGGAATAACGGTAATCAGGTTCTCTGTACGGATACCCCACATGTCGGTGCGGTAGATACCCGGCTCGTCGGAGATAATATGTCCTATCTCCAGTGCCGTCGGGTTATTGTCCGTACGCACGTTCTGCGGGCCTTCGTGGCAACCCAAGAAATGACCTACACCGTGACCCGTTCCGTGACCGAACGTGATTCCGGCTTCCCACATGTACTGCTTGGCCAGCGCGTCCAACTGATTGCCCCGCGTACCTCTCGGGAAACGTGCACGAGCCAGCGCGATATGTCCTTTCAACACGTAGGTATAGTCCAATTTGGCCTGCTGCGGGATACGTCCGCCGAGCCAAACGGTACGTGTGATATCTGTCGTGCCGTCCAAGTACTGACCACCGCTGTCCAACAGCAACATACCTTCCGGTTTCACCTCCGCGCAGTTGTCCTTTGTCGCCGCATAATGCACAATAGCACCATTTCCTTTGTAGCCTGCGATCGTACCGAAACTTTCCTCCACGAAGTTCTCACCCATCATGCGGAACTCGTGCAGTTTCTCCATCAAGTTCCATTCGGTCAACCTTTCGCCATTCGCCCATTCGCCATTCGCCCTCTTCTTCTCATCCAGCCACATAAAGAACCGTGTCAGTGCCACGCAATCCTGCCGCATGGCAATCCGTTCGCCTTCCAACTCAACCGCATTCTTCTTCGCTTTATCAATCAGTATCGGCGACTTGGCATTTATCTTTTGACAATCCTCCGGGATAGCCTCAAACAGCGCTTCGTTCACACGTGCACCATCGTACAATACAGAGCCCTTCAATCCGTGAATATAATCGAATACCGCCTCGTAAGGCATCACCTCCACATTGTTGAAATCGAGGTAGTTCTGTGCCGGCGAATCGATCTTATTGCCGTCCACAAACAGCGTGCATTTGTCCGCCTCCAGTACCACGTACGAGATCACTACCGGGTTGTACTCCACGTCGTTTCCGCGGATGTTGAGTAACCACGCAATCTCATCCAACGCACTGATGATCATAGCGTCCGCTTTCTTCTTCGCCATTTGTTCACGCATTCTCGCGAGCTTTGATTCTACGCTCTCTCCTGCGAAATCTTCGCTATACGAATAGAGCTTATCCTGCGGAATAGCCGGCCGACCTTCTGTCCAGAGCGGCTTGATGAGGTCAATGCTCTTCAGCGCAATCTTCTCGCTCCATTCCTTATAGTCATTTACGCTGAACATCTCCGGATTCACACCAACCACTAATTCACTAACCTCTAATCCACTCAACCAATCCGTGATGGAAGGACAATCGATATCGCTCTCCCGCATTAACTCAATCGTCGAGTCCTTGAGCTCAATGCCTGCTTGCAGGTAATAGCGGCTGTCGGTCCAAAGCAGCGCTTTGTCCATCGTCACAACCATCGTTCCGGCTTCGCCGGAGAACCCGCTCAACCACTGCATCTCGCACCAGTGACTTGCCATATACTCGCTTGCGTGCGGGTCATTCCCCGGCACTACATAAGCAGCCAATCCATGCTCTTTCATCATCCCGCGTATCGCGGCCAATTTCTCTCTTGTCGTCATAATTAAACGAAATTTTGCGCAAAGATACACTTTTTTTTGCATATATCAAAATTTTTTTGTAATTTTGCCCGCAAAATGTAACTGCTGCCACCGACAGCGTAAAAAAGCGGTCGTCTCTTCCCGACGTTAAACAGAAGGACAAGCGCAAAGTGTTGCGCCACATATATACTATAGCGTAATAAGCCAAACTTGATTTTCTGAAAACTGGACACTTTTAGAAATCATTTACACTTCAAGCACGGTTTATGCACGCTCACGTATCAGCGTGAGTTTTTCGTGCATATATTTGAAGTGTAAAAGGTAGTCCAGAACCTCAGAAAATCAAATGTAGCGAACGAAAGCGCACGCTTTTTTCGTATGTCTATGGCTAAAAAAATACTCATCTTATAAAAATACACGCGTATGAGACAAATTCTAACAATGGCATTGACGCTGCTGATGGCGGTTACGATGCAGGCACAGACGTACTGGAACGGTACGAGTAACAAAACCTTCAGCGGTTCGGGAACGCAAGCCGATCCGTATTTGATTGGTACGCCGGAGCAGTTGGCTGGACTTGCCGAGAGGACGAATGTCGATAAAGAGGACTTCGCCGGTCAGTACATCAAACTGACGGCGGATATCTACTTGACGGATTTTAGTAATCCGGATACCGCGTCTTGGTTGCAGTGGGAACCAATTGCTCATTCACTCATGCAGTGGAATGTAGCAACGGACTACGGATACTTCCGCGGACATTTCGATGGTGATGGGCATACCATCTATAACTTGTATTATGGCGCAGGTATGAATTGGGCAGACGACTGGGATCCGTTGGACTTGGATTTAGATCTGGATTCATACGATTTCTCTGTGATGAACAAAGCCCTGTTCGTCAATTTGGATGGCGGATCAATCGAGAACCTGAATATGGCCAACGCCAAGATGGCGGGTGTTAATCAAGCTTTGCTGGTTCTCAATGCAGAAACAAACTCGGTCATTCGAAACTGTCATGTAGAAGGTGAGATACGTGGAACGCAGAGCGGTTGTAACGGACTCGTACATACGAATAGAGGTTTGATTGAGAACTGCTCGGCGACGGTGAACACCAACCTGCAAGGTGGAGGTGCTTTTGTCGGCACGAATGAGGTAACCGGTGTGATTCGCAATTGTACCAGTGCCGGTTTTATGCGTTGCACGATGGGTGCCGGTGCCGGTTTCGTAAGTTCGAACACCGGTCTTATAGAGAAATGTACGGCGAACGTGCATATACAGGCATTGGGTGGACCTGATGCACAGACGAATGCAGTAGGTGGTCACACGTTCAATTATCGCAGCGGTGCAGGTTTCGTATTAGAGAACAGCGGTACGATTCGTGAGTGTGCTGCGTTGGGTGGTGTGGACGGAGAAGGCACAAGCACCAATTATGTATGGGCAAGTGCTATCGCCGGTTTTGCTTATCGGAACTGGAACGGACGAATTGAATCCAGTTACTGCACCGGCGCTCTGCGCGACGTAAGTGATAGCACAGGTGTAGGCGGCGACCCGACGATAGCGATGTTCTGTTACAACAACGGTGAGAATGCGCAACATCAAACCGACGATGCGTATCGCGGTGATATATTCAACTGCTACACCACCAGCACGATCCGTCATCATGACGCCAATTATTACCGTAATTCCATTCATCCGTTCATCGGCAAATATCACGATTTCGGTGGATTCAATACGGAATACCAAGGCAATGTAGAACCGTCCCAACAGATCGGTTGTTTCTTTGCTAATGAGGGATTGCCGACTATCTCCGAGCAATCCGGTGCATCTTGGAACGGTATCGGCATGCCGCTGGCAGATATGAAGACGCAGGCTTTTGTGAACAAACTGAATCAATTAGCAGCTTTCTTTGGAACGAGTCAATGGGAGTTGCGTGACGGTCTGCCTCGACCGACCGGTGTTTATCAACACGTTACGGCAGGACTCCTTGGTGGTGGAGACGGAACGAAGAATAATCCGTATTTGATCAGCACGAAAGAGCACCTGGAGAATTTGGCGCTACTCAGTAGCATGGGTATGACGTTCTTTAATCAGTATATCAAGCAGACAGCGGATATTGCACTCAATGCACCGTTTGCCGAATGGGAATATACGGCGCCGACTGCGTGGACGCCGATTGCTGCCAAGAACACTCATCCCTACTATTCGACGGCGATAGAGAACTGGTTCCGTGGTACCTATGATGGCGATTTCCACAAAGTGGAGAATATGTACATCAACTCGCTTACAAGCGGTAACTATGGTCTGTTCAGTTATGTGGGAAAGAATGCGGTCGTGCGCAATCTCAAGGTGACCGACGCTTATATCCGCGCGGATGGCAATATCGGTATCTTGACCGGTTACTTGGCCGAATCGGCACGTATCATCCAATGTCATACGTCCGGTGATGTAGAATGGAAAACCAATAACGGAGCCAATATCGGTGCTTTCACCGGCGAGTTAGGCATGTATGTTTTGGTGCTTAACTGTTCGTCAGAAGCCAAGATGGTAGGCGGTGGTGCCTACAACGGCATCGGTATCGTACATGGTTCGTCTTTCCATTCATGGTCACAGGATACCTGTATCAACTTCCTCTTCACCGGAAACATCAATAACGGCGAGAAATGTATCGTTGGTTCTTCCTACGCGGGATTCCATTACAATGAGAACGAGTTCATCGATAGAGACAAACACCCTGGGTTGAACTGTGGCAAAGACGGCTTCCACGGACGTGAAACCACTCAATGGTTGCAATCGAAAGAGTTTGTCAACCTGCTGAATTACGGTGTGAGCCGTTGGAATGCCCGTCACGACGCGGATTTGCAACTGAATTATTGGCAGTTTAACGAAGGTGAGTATCCTACTATAGCTGTGGATGCCGCATGGCGTCCGGAAGTAGCCATCGCGTTTAACTCCAATGGCGGGGCTGCTGTTCCAACTAAGTATGTCTATGCAAATAGTGAGGCATTGGCACCACAACGCCCGTTGCGTGACGGGTATCTCTTCGCCGGTTGGTATAAAGATGCCGGGCTCACGCAGTTCTATGAGTGGAAAACCGAACGTCCGACGGCGAGTATGACGCTGTATGCCCGTTGGCGTGAAGATCAACGTTGGGATGTAGATATAACGCCGTTCGAGAACAATTTTGCCAAGACCTATCATATCCAGACAGCCGCTCAACTGCGTGGTCTGATGGCTTTGCAAAACGGTTTGTACGATTGGGGTGAGAAGAACGATTGTAATGGAAACTCCAACAAACTGATGTATCCGACAAATCCGATTTCGCAAACGTTAGCGCCTATCAGTTTCGCCGGCAAGACCATTGTGTTGGATAACGATATCATATTGTGTGACACTACCGATTGGCAGTATTGGGGACGCGGCGCGTTTGGTCTGCCTTGGAAATCCATCGGATCGAACTACGGTGTAGAAAACGAAAGCGAACACCGGTTCCAAGGTACCTTTGACGGTCAAGGACATGTAATCTACGGTTTGTACCAAGAGAACACCGGTATGCCTATGCGTGACGGTTACGGAGGTTTCTTTGGATGGGTCGGTGACGGCGCAGTCATCAAGAATGTCGGTATTGCGGCTTCCTGTCTGGACTATCAGAATTACGATACGCGTGGTGTCTATGACGATGCTACCAAATACTGGTTGCAATGCGGTGTGGCTACCCAAGGCAATCCGAGTCGCGTTGGTATGATGGCGGGCTTAGTAGTCGATTCTGTTACATTCGACCAGTGTTATACCGAAGGAAATATCTTTGTGCAATCGGATGGCTTTTACGGCGTAGGCGGATTTATCGGACAATTGGGTGATGAGTTCTATTATAATATCGCCAAAATCACCAACTGCTATTCGCGCGTCAATATTCATAACACCAGCCCTGTGGATACGATCGATTACGATCCTCAGGGATATGGTTTCGCGGTATTTGGCAAACAAATTCCTATTACGAAAAGCTACAGTGCGGGACATACCCATCACTCGTTTGCCAATGCCAATAACTCGTACGGTGATGAAGTGGCGAATTGCTATTATGACAAGGAATTAGTCAACGTAATGGATTCCTATTCGTGGGGCGGTGTTCACTATATCGGTGGCCCGAAGACCACGAACGAGATGCACGCGAAAGCAACATTCGTCGATTGGGACTTCGAGAATATATGGGGACGTAATGAGGAAATCAATGACGGTTACCCGTATTTGCGCGTCTTCCATGGAGGAGCACCCGCAGATAACGAAGATCCGATTGTGGTAACAGGTATCACGCTCAACGTAACGGACACGACAGTCATAGGAGGAAACAGTTTCCAACTCATTGCAACGATCTTGCCTGAGAATGCCCAAGATAAGCGTCTCTCGTGGTCGGTAAGTAACGATACGTCATGGTTCACGATAGACGAGAATGGCTTTGTTACTACGTATCTGGTTGAGAACCAATTAGGTTATGCAAACACATTCACCATCACGGTGACTTCGTACGAAGGAGATTACAAAGCAACCTGCAAACTGAAGATTGTGCAACCTCGCCCGTACATTGAGCCGATGGCTTATCGCCGTATAGGTGAGAGCGAATGGATATATAAGAAACAAAGCGTATTCTTTGAGAACTTCGAATATATGATGATCGCTTATACGACACCTGATGCCACCAATCATGGCTTCAACTGGTCGGTCAGCGATGAGCAGATCCTTTCTGTTACCCCGATGGCAGACACAACGTGTTATCTGGCCAGTGTGTATGGCACCTACCATTGTGCGCGTGCCATTGTTCGGGCTAAACAACAAAGCGAAACGGCAGCACAGGTGTATGCCTCCCTTCCGAGTGGTTTGAGAGCCGACTATGGTATAAAACCGTATTTGGCAGAGTTGGCGTGGATCAGTATCTATCAGCCGCCTACATACGAAGCGTATTATGGAACCGTTTATCCGGAACCCGAAACGGAGATGGAAGGCGGAAGTACGCGACAGTTGGGTGTTCAGGTGAAAGCATCTTATATGTATAATGGAGGACTCAACTACACCGACAACATCTCTTATCTGCCGACTATCCAATGGTCGTCATCCAATACCAACGTATTGACGGTGGATCAAGAAGGCTTGGTAACGGCAGTCGGTGTTGGTTCTGCCACCATCACAGCAACGGCTGTGGGAACTGAGATTAGCAACACCACGGCTCAGATTACTGTTCAGGCGGTGGAAGCACAGAGCATTACCATCAACGAGTACACCGGCTCCAATATCGAAATACGCGAAGGAGAGACGTTCCAGTTGACGGCTACAGTGCTACCTGCGAACACAACTGATAAGACGGTGACTTGGGAATCGAGCAACACCAATTATGCGACAGTGGATCAAAATGGTTTGGTAACCGCGGTGAAAGGTAGTAGTTATGGTAATAACGTGACTATTTATGCGCACTCAAGCAAACAAAATGTTGACGCATACGCGTACTTCAAAATCAAAGATATCCCCGTCGAGGATGTGATACTCAATACCCATGAGTTGGTGGTGTATATCGGCGAGAGTCTCCAATTAGAAGCAACGGTACTGCCGGAGAATGCATCGAGTAAATCCATATATTGGTCAACTACCAATTATTCGGCGGTAGAGGTGGTAGCCGGTACCGGAGTCATTACTGCTAAAGCGGCAGGTACAGCAGATATCGTCGCTCGTGCTGGCAACTCAAGCAATGGTTACCACTATGACACCTGTCACGTCACTGTCAAACCGCACGAACTGATCCTCAGTGACCACGAGTTGATCCTGTACGTGGGAGACGAGTATCAATTGGATGCAATGATCATTCCTCAGACCGAACTCAATATCAATTGGAGTACCAAGAATAGAGCAGTCGCCCAAGTAAGTAGTGCCGGTATGGTAACTGCCAATTCGGTCGGAAACACCCAAATAATCGCCCGCATCCGAAGTGGTAATACATATGTTTATGACACCTGTCAAGTCAGAGTTGTTAGCAACGAAACCATCCTGTATAACATTCGCTTCTTAAACTATGACAGCGTTGAGTTATATACCACGCAAGTAGTGGAAGGAGAGGTGCCGGTATATACGGGAGCAACCCCAATCCATCCGGAAGATGAATACTTTACGTACGAGTTCATAGGATGGTTGCCGGAGGTGGTAGCGGCCGTAGCTAATGCCGACTATGTGGCGCAGTTTGAGGCTGTCGCAAAACCGAGTACTGGGCTTGAAGACATCCCTGCCGCCGACGCTCTGCGCAAGATCCTCATCAACGGTACGATATACATCCTCCGCGGAGAGAAGGTATATACGTTGACCGGGCAAGAGGTGAAATAATCTCCAATCACTTTTGTTGCATCGTTGCGACAACCATCCGCCATAATGGCGTGATCCCAAATCCCTCTCTCTTTTTTAGAGCAGGGGGATTTTTTCTTTAGCCTGTATTATTTTTAGCCTGTATCTTTTTTGCCTGTATCATTTTTTCATTTATCCTTCTTTAGCCTGTATCTTTTTTGCCGTGTTGCACACATTTTTACATCCATAAATTAATACAGGCTTGCCCCTTACGCTTAGCATGTATTATTTTTCTATGTAATAACATTGGCCTGTATTATTTTTTCAAACTCTGTTTAAAACCTTTGTTCATTAGTAGGGCAATTGCATTGCCCGCTTGTGGCTGTCTACTTTTTGGCGCTATTCCGCCGAACTTTTTTGCATTAAAATTTGCATATGTCAAAGAAAAGCAGTGCCTTTGCCTCCGATTTAGGTACTTTGAACGACGGTCGAACGACGGTCAACCGACGGTGAAGCGACAGTCAAAGCCTACGTAAAGCCAATGTCAACCCGAAAATAAGCCCAAATTTATGTACAATACTATATTATATATTTATATATAATATACTTTTTATAACTAACTTTTGGCACAAATCTGTAATTACATCCCTTTGAACAATAAATTGTGATTTTTGAGCCTTTTATTTGCATATTTGAAAAAAAAGTTGTAATTTTGCAGGCTGAATTGTTATTATGGACGAGAATGGGCTTATATTTCGGTGTTTTGCCAGCGGAAGTAGCGGAAACTGCTACTACCTTGGTACGCGTCGTCAGGGAATCCTGATCGATGCGGGTATCTCTGCCCGTCAGATCCAGAAATACCTGCGGGAGATGGGGCTGGACTTCCAGAATATCATGGGTGTTCTCATTACCCACGATCACGCCGATCATATCCGTGCCGTAGGCACCCTTGGCGAGCGGGTCAAGTTGCCGATATACACGACGGCAGAGATCCACGAGGGTATAGACCGTAACTATGGCGTACGCGAGAAACTGCGCTCCAGCCGCCGTTATTTTGAGCGGGGAGTAGAGTGGGAACTATTCGGTATGCGTATCAATACCTTCCACATTGAGCACGATTCCACCGATTGTTTGGGGTATTGTATCGATTTTAAGGGTCAGCGCTTTGTGCTGATGACCGACTGCGGGTCTGTCAACGAAGAGATGGAGGCGTATATCCGTACGGCCAATCACTTGGTGATTGAGGCGAACCACGACGAGCATATGCTGCTCAATGGTCCGTACCCGACCTACCTCAAGGAGCGTATCCTCTCGCCCCGCGGACATCAGAGTAATGACGTGTGCGGTGAGCTGTTAGAGCGCAACTGGCACCCCGATTTGCGTAATGTGTGGCTGTGTCACCTCTCGCTGGAGAACAATGACCCGGAGGTGGCGTACAACACCGTGGCTTCCTATCTCGAGGAGATCGATATCATCCCCGGGCAGGAGATTTTCCTCAAGGCGCTCGAGCGAACCTCGCCGAGTCCCGTTTATGAATTGAATGATCAAATGATTACAGAGTAATATGGAAAGACTTGTAATTATTCCTACCTACAACGAAAAGGAGAACATAGAGGCCATCATCACAGCCGTGATGGATCTGCCTTTGGAGTTTCATGTGCTCATTATCGACGATGGTTCGCCTGACGGTACAGCCGCTATCGTGAAGAGCCTCATGGCGGGTAAGTACAAAGACCGTTTGCACCTTGTGGAGCGCGCCGGTAAGCTTGGTTTGGGCACCGCCTATATCTGTGGTTTCAAATGGGCTATCGAGCACAAAGCCGATTATATCTTCGAGATGGACGCGGACTTCAGCCATAACCCCCAAGACCTGCTCAAACTCTATGATGCCTGCGCTAACTGCGGCGCGGATCTCGCGATCGGTAGCCGTTACGTCACTGGCGTGAACGTAGTCAACTGGCCGATGGGACGCGTGCTGATGTCCTATTTTGCATCGAAATACGTGCGCACCGTGCTGGGCGTGAATATCCACGACACCACTGCCGGTTTTGTTTGCTACAAGCGTCACCTGCTGGAGACCATCGAACTCGACAAGATCCGTTTCAAAGGCTACGCCTTCCAGATCGAGATGAAGTTCACCGCCGCCAAGTGTGGCGCGAAGATCATCGAGGTACCAATCGTCTTCGTCAACCGCGTACTCGGTACATCCAAGATGTCCGGCGGTATCTTCAGCGAAGCCTTGCTCGGTGTTATTCGTCTCAAACTCTCCTCTTGGTTCCGCAAATATCCTAAATTATGACATTAGAACAACAATTATCGGTATTAGTCAAAGCCGCTGTCAAGGCACTCTATAACGTAGATGCCGACGATAGCCAGATACAGTTGCAAAAGACCCGTCCGGAGTTCGAAGGCAATATCACGCTCGTGGTCTTCCCCTTCGTCAAACTCGCCCGCAAAGCCCCGGCACAAGTGGCTGCGGAGATAGGCGAAGAACTTGCCAAAAGTGATCTTGTGGCCAAGTACAACGCCGTACAGGGTTTCCTCAACCTCGTTATTGACGATGCCTTTTGGGTAAAACAACTCGAGTCTATCGATGCTGAGGCTAACTACGGCCGGCAACCCGATCGCAACAAACTCATGATGGTCGAGTACTCGTCTCCGAACACCAACAAACCGCTTCACCTCGGACACGTGCGCAATAACCTGCTCGGTTATTCGATTGCGAAGATCCAAGAGGCGAACGGATGGAAGGTAGTGAAGACCAATATCGTTAATGACCGCGGTATTCATATCTGCAAATCCATGCTCGCATGGCGCAAGTTCGGCAACGGCGAGACCCCAGAGACCTCCGGTAAGAAAGGCGACCACCTGATTGGTGACTACTACGTACGTTTCGACAAAGAGTACAAAGCGCAGATAGCCGAACTGATAGCAAAAGGCATGGACGAGGAGACCGCCAAACGCGAGGCACCGTTGATGTTGGAGGCACAGGAGATGCTCCGCAAGTGGGAAGCCAACGACCCCGAAGTACGTGCCCTCTGGGCGAAGATGAACAGTTGGGTGTATGCCGGTTTTGACGAGACCTACCAACGCTTGGGCGTGTCGTTCGATAAGATATACTATGAGTCCAATACCTACCTCGAGGGCAAGTCGGAAGTGGAGAAAGGTTTAGCCAGCGGTGCATTCTATCGCCGCGAAGACGGTTCTGTATGGGCCGACCTCACCAAAGACGGACTCGACGAGAAACTGCTCCTGCGTTCAGACGGAACGTCCGTCTATATGACGCAGGATATCGGTACTGCGAAGCTTCGCTTCCAGGACTATCCGATCGATAAGATGGTCTATGTGGTGGGTAACGAACAAGAGTACCACTTCAAAGTGCTGTCTATCCTCCTCGAACGTCTCGGATTCCCGTTTGGTAAGGAACTCGTGCATTTCTCCTACGGTATGGTAGAACTGCCGAACGGCAAGATGAAATCCCGCGAAGGTACCGTAGTCGATGCCGATGACCTCATGGATAAGATGGTTGAAGACGCAAAGGAGATCTCGAAAGACAAAGTCAATACCTTGCAAGGTATTACCGAAGACGAAGCCAATGAGATTGCCCGCAAGGTAGGACTCGGTGCACTCAAGTACTTCATCCTGAAGGTTGATCCGCGCAAGAATATGCTCTTCAACCCTGCTGAGTCCATCGACTTCAACGGCAACACAGGTCCGTTCATTCAATACACCTACGCGCGTATTCAGAGTGTGCTCCGTAAGGCTGAAGGGGTTATGGGTGACAGGTTACAGGTTACGGGACTTGAGGATAAAGAGCTCGCGCTTATCCAGCGCCTTTGCGAGTACCCTGCTATCGTACGTAATGCCGGCGATAACTTCTCGCCAGCAGTTATCTGTAACTACGCGTACGACCTCGCGTGCGACTTCAACTCGTTCTATCACGATCTGAGTATCCTCAACGAAAAAGACGAAGCCAAACGTGCGTTACGTCTCTTGCTCGCCAAGAATGTCGCTAAGGTACTTAACTCCGCGATGTCGCTCCTCGGAATCGAGATGCCCGAGCGGATGTAATACCCAACTCAGAAATTCGAAGGGATGCAGAAATGCATCTCTTTTTTTGTTATCGGGTGTACAAAACGTATCTCTGCCGCATGGAGCATCAACCGTTCACCGGCTGTGCCATACAAGCGGTCCCCGACAATAGGAGCGTTTAGACCTTCCGGGTGCGCCGCATGTACCCGCAACTGGTGCGTGCGACCGGTTAACGGATAGAAATCCACGAGTACCGTTCCGTCCGCGCGTCTCTCCCGTATCGCATAACGGGTGATAGCCACTTTTCCATGCTCCTTATCCACCATCTGTCGCGGCCGGTCGTAGGGATTCGGCAAAAGGGGGAAATCTATCATTCCATCATTGAGCGACTTTGTCGCGCTCATTCCATCATTTGGTTTCACCACGGCTTCATACCGCTTGAGGATGTCTCGTCTCTGGAAATAGGCCTGTAATTCCTTATACACTTCCGCCGTCTTAGCCAATACCAGCAACCCGCTCGTGTCCTGATCGAGCCGATGCACGGCCTTTGCTTCCATCAGACTTTCTACCGAAGGTTCATTCGTCTTCCCGGGTACCGACAATAATCCTGCCGGTTTATTCACCACGATCAACCATTCGTCCTCATACACCACTTCCGGCTTCTGAACCTCCGTTTCCTGTAACCCGTAACCTGTAACCTGTAACCCTTCCAACATGTGCTTGAGTATGGGCACACACTTGCCGGAACACGGTGCATAGAACGCTCCTTCTTGACGAATCTCCGTCTTAGATGGCGCTCCTACCCAAAACTCCGCCAGCGATAACGGTTCCAAGCCATGCGTCAATGCATACTGCAGCAGTTTCGGAGCACAGCACTCACCTGCACCGGAAGGAGGGAGGAATTGTGATTTTTGATTTTTGATTGGTGATTGATTAAACCAATCGTCAGGACTAACCACCTTCTCGTCTTTGAATATCTCGAGCAGATTCTTTGTCTCGCCCTTTCCATTCACGAAGTTATAGTTCGCGAACAATAATCGCTGAAGTCGTTGCGACTCGGCTTTAGAAGTCCCGATAGGTTCTTCTTTCATCTCATAGACCGGCGGCACAAACCCTTCGTGGTGATACGAACCATCTAACTTCGCCGAAAACGCCGCTAAATAACTATCACCTATAACCGATAACCTATCACCTTTATAAACCAGCACCCCGAACATTTTGCCGCACTTGTGCAACTCGCTTTCCGGGTGCATGCCCATATACGCATGTACCTTCTCGATCACCTCTTGAGCCGCTTTCTGCGCCTCGGGACTCGGCGGTATGACAAATGGATTGACCAGCATCAGAAGAGACGTAACTGACGGTCTTGGAAGATCTGATAGCCCACTTCGCAGTTAATACACTCGTGGTGTTGGCAGTAGTTCTGATACAGATGCAGCAGCGCTTGCGTGTCGGCGGCGTTTTGGATGCTTTGACCTAACACCCGCCATTGACGCACGATCGTGTTGTTCTCC
>Ga0247611_10005246_pt1 | contig 17300 bp, 14 predicted proteins | sample 177DNAGHGhighgp2_FD_192422 | JGI IMG/M metagenome (GOLD analysis project Ga0247611, IMG submission 192422) | Sheep rumen microbial communities from Palmerston North, Manawatu-Wanganui, New Zealand - 1770 DNA GHGhigh gp2 | ecosystem: Host-associated > Mammals > Digestive system > Stomach > Rumen... | reverse complement strand
ACGAAATGATATAATGAAGAAAACAGCACGGCAGACAGATTTCTGCCCTGAAGGAGGCGTTCTCATGAAATATGTTCTGATCTCTTTAGCGGAAAGCAGCAAGCTCGATTTCTCCGGCTCGGAGAAACTTGGAAAGACCGATCATCTTCTCCTCCTTTATGTGAAGGGTAAGAAAACACTTTCTGCCAAGCTCAAGGAACAGCTCGAGGAGATTCCGGCCGTTATCGAGTATTACGAGATCGGCGCCGCTTCCGAGCTATGGCTGAACATGGCCTACCTGATCGGAGTCCACACCGCATCGAAGCACGATGTCTATGTCATCACAGAAGACAAAGACAAGCTTCCTTCCAAGATCGCGAAAGAAGCTAAGATCTATTCCGCTTTCCGCTCAATTTCCGGCACTTCCGCGAAAACCACGGCAAAAAGCACCGCCTCGTCTAAGAAAACCACGACTTCGAAATCCTCTGCCTCAAAGTCTTCCTCTTCTTCGAAAAAGGCCTCTTCGTCCAAGAAGACCTCGGCTTCAAAGAGTTCTACCGCTAAGAAGACGACGAAAAAGACCGCTGCCAAGAAAAGCAACGGTCTCGATGTGGCGGATATTCTCACAAAATCCCTCACCAGCATGGCGGAGCAGTTCCTGAAGAATAAGAAGTGATCCTTCTCTTCAGGATTTCTTCTGCACATTAAAGATAGCTTTCTCGTCAATCGCAGGTATATCGGATTCGCATACGCTCATGACGCAGGTTCCGTCCGCAACATCAATTTGCATGATAAGAACGTCTATATCGAACTCGAAATTCTTGCTCACGATCAAAGTTGCGCTGTCGCCTTTTTTCTGCTTAATAAGCATCTGCTTAAACTCGGTTCCGTCATTCAATTTGAGATCCATATAGTGATTGGAGAACTTTTTGTCATAATAGATGGAAAACTCTCCATTATCAAAAGTATAATCTCCCGTCCAGCCATCCATGGTTTTCCCGGACACTGCTTCTGTTTCCGGAATGCCGTTCAGATAAACTGAGTATGCTACTTTCGAAGTGGCGTCGTATAGAACGAATGCCTGCAGGTAATCCCCGTCGGTATATGGAAGGTACATTCCGACCCAATCCATAGCTTCTGACGGAAACGCCGGCATCGGAGTATTCGGCAGGAAAAGGATCAGCTCGTCTTTTTCCTCCAGTTTATAAGGCTTGCTGAAATGGTAATGGGCTTTGGTATCACCATAAGATCCATCGTAATCATCGAATTCCCTGACATCGATTTTCCCGACTGTTGCAGCAAAAGAGTAGTTGTTTCTTCTTTCAAACTCGACACCTTCCGCCTTCACAGTGCACATATAGATATCGTAGCTTTCCGGATCTTCATTAAGATTTAAGGTCCGGCTTTCGAACTGACCGGCAAAAGTCTGCACCTTAGTATTAAAAGTGATCGACTGTTCCCAGCTGGCCGTTCCGGCGCTCAAACAGGTGTCGAACACCTCAGGAAGCTTATAGGACGCGTCCGCATAAAGCGAATAGTAATCATCTGCCAGATTAAACGTAGGAAAAGGCTCCGAAATCGTTGTTTCATCCGAAGTGGATTCGGCAGTTGATTCACTCGTAGTTGTTTCCTTGGTCGTAAACTCAGATGTGGTTGTTTCCTCGGTTGTGGATTCTGAAGTAGTCGTCTCCTCAGTCGTGGATTCAGCTGTGGTCGTCTCCTCAGTGGTCGAGCTCTCCTCTGTAGTTGTTTCTTTCGTATTCTTCGTCGTACGGGTAACTCTCGTTTCTTTTGTTCCCGTGCAACCGCTCATCAGCAAGGTTGCCACAAGAATACCCGCAACACATTTTCCTCTTTTCATTATTTTCCTCCATTTTGCATACGTTCCCATTCACCTTCATGGAACACGCATAATTTTTTTAGTGGAAAACCAGTTTTTCCAATACTTCGATAATCTCGATACTCAATATCGTCTTCGCGTGAATCGCCCGCTCGGGAAGGGAGTCAAGAAGTTCTTCCTCTTTTCTGTCCTGCCAGGCATCCAGATCCGTGTCACCACACTCCAGCTCGGCAACCTCGATCGGAATATCGCCGAAATGCATCAGGCCGAACCCGGTCGTTCGGATCACGCACTGAGGCTCCCCATCCCAATTGGTCAGGATGTTGATATCCCCCTTCTTCGGGTACATATCCCGGTTTTCCGCGATCAATTCCTGCAGTTCCTCGTTAGTGTAATCCCAGGTCTCTCCGGTATCCGGATATTCATCGATATATGGCTGAATGATCGCCGTCCGCTTGCCGTCCATGACCTCCGCAGCGATCCGGTCCGCCATTTCTTTCGTCTCTCCATAATGCCATGAAAACAAATCATCAATATCGTACTCTGCCATATTCTGCCTCCTCGCCTTTCTGGAATCACACCATCAGATCTTGATCCGCTGGTAGTAAAAACACGCCAGTTGCGTCCTGTCCCGAAGATCCAGTTTTCCCAGGACCGAGCTGATCATGTTGCGGACGGTTCCCTCCCCCAGAAACATCTTCTGTGCGATCTCTTTATTGGAAAGTCCTTCCGCCACCAGTTCCACAACTTCCCGTTCTTTCGGCGTAATGTCGAATTCTTCCCAGGAAAAGGACTCGCTCCGGTTCAAAAGATCCGGCAATCGTTCTACGATCTTCCCGCCGAACACCGTCTGTCCGCCGTTCACGGCACGCACCGCCGTAGCCAGCGACGCACAGTCCTGCTTCAGGATATATCCCTTGGCGCCGACCTTCAACGCACGGTTGATATACTCATCATCGAGGAATGTGGTCAGAAGGATCACTTTGGCAGACGGATCCATCTTCAATATCTCCGTGGTCGCTGCAAGTCCGTCCATCTCCTCCATACGGATATCCGACAAGACCACATCCGGCTTGACTTCGCCGTATGCCGCCACCGCTTCTTTCCCGCTGGAACAAAGACGGCTCACTTCAATATCCCCGTCCTTTTCCAGAATGATCTTCAAAGATTCCTGCACAAGTGGATCGTCGTCCACGATCATGATCCTCATTCTATCCCTCCTTTTTCGGAATCGTCACCGTAATGTGAAAGCCACCCGGACCGCCTTGGATCGAAGTCCTTCCTCCCAGAGCCGACGCCCGGGAATAGATGTTCGAAAGACCGATACCATGCTCTCCATCCAACGCGGCGAAATCGGACGGCCGCGAAAGATCCAGGACCGTGCTTTTGCCGTCATCGGATACCAGCACACGCCAGAAAGTCATGTTCTCGACCACTTCCAGTTTCACGTTTTTGCCATTACTATGCTTAGCAATATTCGTGACGCCTTCCTTCAATATCCCCAGGATCCCGTTCTTCACCTCATTCGGCACGGCGGATTCGATCGATGTGGACACATTCACATCGAACCGGTCCTTCAGAACGGAAGCGATCTCATGAATGCCGATCGAAAGGTCGATCGAGTCATCATGGAGTTCATGCACGCTTCTCCGTATATTCGTCATCGCCTCGTTCACGGTATTGCTGACCGACTCAAGATACGGCTTGGTCTTCTCATCCTGGTTGATCACGGAGATGGCCTGCAGCTGCACCACCGCCCGCGTCAGCATGTGCCCCACATTATCGTGGATCTCACGCGCGATACGGTTTCTCTCCGCTAACGTGGCATTCCGCACCTGCATGTCCAGATTATTCGCGATCTCATTTTTCAAACGGACCGACTTCTGCGCATCGTTGCGCACTTCATCGAACTTATCCGTCAAGAGCAGCTCTCTTCGGTGCATATACGCAGTTTTTACTGACATCAGCATCGCACTGACCACCAGAATGATCACATATGAAGACGCCGAGATCACCGCAGCTCCGATCAGTAAAGCCAATCTCAGCCACAGTGCTTTTGCCGAGAAAAGCTCTGCGTCTTTCCTTCCGGCGATGCGCATCTCATGATAACGCTCGAGCACCTCGTCCATTTTCTTATCCGAAAAGATCCCGTACACACAGACAGGAAGGAGCGTAACGCTCTCCGGGATCCAGAATGTCAATATGGCAAAAATAACCACCAACGTCAAGCTGACATACTGACTGCGGAACACTTCGGTCGCCAGGAGAGCGATGACGATCGAAAGGATACAGCCAACGGCAAATTCACTAGTTTCCAGAAAAAAACGAATACCCGATGGCGCTCTGCCAAGCAGGTAGAAAAGCGCCGCCACAGAAAGTCCCGCTATGATTATTTTGTCGATAAGCCGGTAGATCATGAGTATATTATAACGCAAAAAGACCCTGTCCGAGTCTTTTTGCAACGGGAGCTTTCAAGCTCATTCAAGCTCATTCAAGCTGCCCCTTCTTCTGCTTATGTGCCTTCTTCTCCTCGTACATCGCCGCATCCGCGATCTTGATATACTCTTCCGAGTAACGGTGGATCTCTCCCTCATCGCACTGCGGAGGCACCATCACACAGGCACCGATACTGACACCGATGGTATAGTCTTTTTTGTCACGTGACGCGCGAAGCGCAATGTGATTCCGGAGAATACTGATATACGACGCCACTTTCTCATCCGAATAATTCTTGGCAAGCACAACGAATTCGTCGCCACCGGTACGGAGACATACCTCTCCGTTTCTCGCTGCCACATTCATGGCTTCTGCGATCGTGCAGAGACTGTAGTCCCCCTCGGCATGTCCGAACGTGTCATTGACATACTTCAGATCATCCATGTCAATGACAAGTAGCGCCAGCGGCACACCGTCTTTCCTGCACTCTTTGAAGAATTCCGAGAAAAACAGTTCATAACCGTGGCGGTTATATAGATCGGTCAGCATATCCCGGTTGTAAAGATTCTCCATTCTTTTCACGGTCAGGTTCAATTCCTGACGCACGCGCCAGTTCTCGAGCATCGACCCGAGATTCACGATCCACGACTTCATGGCAAGCTGCTCATGCGCCTCGTTCTTCGGATAGATGATCAGGTAACCCATATAGTACTGAAGGTGATGGATACAGATGATGTAATACGGCTTTGGATCTTCCAGCATGAACGGCGGAAGGATATCCTTCTTCCGGAAGGTTTCTTTCTTCGCCGGGATATCGCCGATAAAACCGGCCGCAACCGTCATCTCCTCGTCCTGCTTGGGGAAATCCGGACCCAGGATCCGTTTCTTATCCCAGTTCGGCGCGAGGCAAAGGAGCATGTCTTCGAAGCCTGTGTCGATCGAAGCATTCTTAGAGATCTCATCGAAGCATTCCTCGATCGTAGCGGCATTGGAGACACTCAGGATCAGGTTCGTTGTAGCCTGCGCGAGATAGACGACACGATCCAGTCGGGCCGTAAACTGTTCACGCACATCGTCCACGCCCTCCGTGGTCATCGGAAGACAGCCACAGGATTGATTGCACTTCAGCACACTGTGCACATGGACCTCCTTCGGAAGGTCTCCGGTCTCCCAGTATTTCTGCAAGGCATAGATGCTCTCATAGCCCGATCCGCAGAAAGGCTGCGCACCTGTCGTGATCGACGGATACCCCTGAAAAGCCTCATCCACACCGTCAAAACCGGTAACAATGATGTCGCCCGGCACGGAGATCCCGTGTGCCCGGCAAGCGTTTACCACACCGATAGCGGAATAATCGTTAGCGCACACGATCGCGTCCGGATACTTCTTTCCCCGTTTCTCACAATCTTTCAGGATGTATTCCAGCGCCGGTTCCCCACAATCACGCCAAAGCGTGCCATAGTAGACTTTGGAAGCTTCGAACGGAATTCCGAACTCTTCAAGGGTCGAACGGTATGCCTGTAAACGCGTGAGCGTGAAAGTCTTTTCCTTGATCCCGGCTACATGGTAAATATCTTTGCACCCATGTTTCTCGATAAGGTGTGATATGATCATCCGGAAAGACTCTGCCTCGTCATTGACGATATTTACATATCTCGGATCAAAACCACTGACATTTATGATCGGCACCTTCGCCTGCGCGAGCCGGTCGTCAAGATGCTTTTTGGCAAAAACACCGTAAGCCAGATCGAACCTTACAATGCCATCGAAATCATCAAGATCCGGAATCTCGAAAGCAGTCGCATCTCCTTCATCATAATGAATATACTGATCGTAGACACGGTTGCTGAACGCATCACTGAAACTGGTGAAATAGATTACCTTCACACCCGTCTCGATCGCCGCCTGATTGATGCCCTCCTGAATGGCACGCGTCATAGGTTCATATATGTTGGAAGTAAATACAGCAACTTTTCTCCGTTTATCCATGCAGCCCCTCCGACGAATACACAAATCTATTTTAATAATACATCACTGAATCACTGAAATCATGAATAGAATATGAATATCACCCCACCACGGTCCCTAATACAAGAAATGAAGCAGAAAAAAGGATAAGGAAAAAGATACTCAGGCCTAAGCGCGATTCCGCAGGGCGTAGCCCGAGGACCAGCACTTAGGCCTGAGTTTTCTTGAACTTATGCTGCTTTTCCCTGCTTCACTTTCTTGATCACAAATGCGATCATCACAAACGCGAGTCCGAAGAGCACCTGTACACCGAGGGAGGCGAAGATATTTCCAACGCTGAAGGTGTAGTTCATGCCGGATCCTGCATAGATCGTATTCAGGATCTTTCCTGACCAGAAGAACGGCAGGAAGTGTGCGAAGGTCTGAACCGTACTGCTCATAAGGTAGAACGGTACGAAGATACCGCACAGGAAGCTCATGGAAAGGCCGGCCGCATTGCAGATCAGGCTGAGGGTTCCCGCTGTCAGGCGGAAGTTCGAGATCAGAAGTGCAAATCCACTGATGTAGAAGGTGGTGGTAATAAGGTTCAGAACTACGACCCAACCGTACTTTCTCATCATGTCGGTGTTGCCTGCATAGATGAAGCTGAAGACTGTATAGATCAGTACCAGGGCCACTGCACAGGTCATAAGTCCCGCCATCTGGGACCAGGTCTTTTTGCCAGGCTTCACCGGAGAAGCTTCGATCCTTGCGGAAACTTCTTTCTTATTTGCTGCAATGATTGCAGAGGCGATCGACATACCCATGATCCAAAGGCATATGAAGCAGAAGTAATTGAGGATCATGTAGGTCGCATATTCATGCTCGTCAGTATGCTTTACTTCCTTATTCTCCGTCACCACACCGAAGGTGACATCAGAAACGGTTACATCCAGTGCTTTTGCCACGGCATCTTGGGGATCCATTCCCATTGCACGATAGCTTCTGTAAGTATTCACGAACGAATCGATATCGTTGACAAAACTGAAGGTTCTACCGGAGACCTGGCTGTGGGAAGAATAGTTCAGGGAGATCTCCTCACCGGCATCGATCTTCTCCTGGAATCCCTGCGGGACTTCTACGAAGAAATCCGAAATAGAGAAGTACAGGATATCGTTGATGGTCTCCTCGGAAGATGTATTGTCATCCTCTACATCACCGTACTTATCGATCATCGTTCTGATTCCGGCAGAGAGTTCACTTCCATCTTTATCGCGGAAAAGCACACCCAGTTTACCATAATCAACGCTCTTCTCCGTGGCGCTTTTCTCGTTCTTTCCCACAATGTACGGTGCGGAGAAGATCATAGAAGCGCCGTAGACCAGCATGATGAGCGATGCAATAATGATCGCGACCTTATATGATTTGACAAGTTTGAAAAAATTCTTATAAAGCTGCATACTTTTCTCTCCTTAATTTCAGGATCGCGATCGTCAGGAACACTACTGTCGCCAGACTGATTTTGATCATATTCAACCAGAAACCGGTAAGTGTCGGGTAATGAACCAGACGGAAGAACGCAAAGTTCATAATCGTCGCAGGATTGATACGGTTCACGATCGGGCAGAACTTTTCCAGGAGTCCCGGAAGGTTTACGATCATTTCGCCGCTTAAGAAAACCGAGATCATGATAAATGCTGTCGCCTTGTTATCACGCTGGTTCTCATCCCCTTTGGTGAAGAGTCCGAAGAGGCTTCCGAGGCTCATCGCGAAGAGGTTGCCGACCAGAACGAACAGGATGATCTGCGGAAGACGGTCACCAAGCGGCACATGGAAGAGCCGGTTCATAACAGTCAGTGCGAAGAATGTGATCGCGCAAGACACTACATATCTTGCCAGGAAGGCCGACAGAAGGATCTTCGACTTTTTCTTCGGTGACACGCTGGTCCTCATTCCATAACCGCTGAGGTTACCCTGAATGTCGAACACAGTGTGGATACCGGATGTCACGTTGAAAAACATGCCCATGACGATCGTGCTGTAAAAGTACCACAGATATACATTTGCGGAATTCTCGTTGTCACCGAGATAAGTGCTCTTCGGTTTCATCACCGAGATGGACTTCGCAATGCTATCCATTACGACTCCGATCTTATCCGGTGCAGTCATCGTTGCATCTTTCACGATCGTGTAGTTTCTCCGGTACGATTCAGTAATGCTTCTTGCCACCATGAGAGTGGTCATATTCGCTCCGTCACCGACCTTTACATCGATCGTCTCTTTTTCTCCATTTACCAGGAAAAGTACTTCAACGTCTTTGCTGAGGATCTTCTTTTCTGCGTCTTCCTTGGATTCCACCTGGATCATTTCCACGACTGCATGGTCATAGCCGAGATTGCCTTCCTTGACTTTTTCCGCGTCGGCCAGGTCTTGCAGTATGTTTTGGAATTGCTCGGCAAAAGCACCTTCACTTTCAACTATGATGCTGCTCCTGACCGGTACGAAATCAACTTCGCCTTTGGCTGGTCCCATGAATGTTACATTAAAGCAGGTCATGAGAAGGATCGGGAAAGCCAACGACCAGAATATGTAAGCTTTGTCGCGCAAAGTTTTGCGCAGGTAATAAGTAAACATCATTTCTCGAATCCTCCTGATCAATCGTCGCGCAGTTCTTTTCCCGTAAGTTCCAGGAAAACATCATTCAATGTCGGTTGTTCGGAATACACGTTCTTCATGCGGTAACCTTTCTCTTCAAGGACCTTAATAACTTCAACCACGTTGTTTCCTTTTCCGGCCTCGATCTTAAGGTTTCTGCCGTCGTAATCGGCACTGTAAATATTCTCCAGATTACGGATCTTATTCAGATCTTCTTCACTGATGCCTTGGGCTTCGATCTTGATCATCTCGCTCTTTTTGATCATGCTCTTGAGTTCATCCACTGTACCTTCAGCGATCAGCTGGCCCTTGTCGATGATGATGATTCGGTCAGCAAGCTGCTCTACTTCTTCCATATAATGCGATGTGTAGATGATCGTTGCCCCTTCTTCCCGGAGTTTCTCGATTCCTTCAAGGATCTTGTTCCGGCTCTGCGGGTCGACCGCGACAGTCGGCTCATCGAAGAATATGATCTTCGGCTTATGTGCGATACCGCAAGCGATATTCAATCTTCTCTTTAAACCACCGGAGAGTTTTTTCGGACGGAACTTCTTGAATTCTTCCAATCCGACAAAATCAATGGCTTCCTGAACAAGTTTCTTTCTCTGCACTTTATCTTCCACATAAAGTCCGCAGAAGAAGTCGATGTTCTCATACACATTCAGTTCTTCAAAAACTGATACTTCCTGTGGCACCACACCGATCATGCGCTTGAGATCGTAGGACTTCGGTGTCATCTCTTTTCCGTTGATCGTGATCGTGCCCTTATCGTATTCCAGAAGCGAAAGGATGCAGTTAATGGTGGTGGACTTACCCGAACCGTTCGGGCCCAGCAGACCCAGGATCTCGCCTTCGTTTACTGTCATACTGAAGTTATCGACAGCGATCAGCTCTTTATAACGTTTTACTAAACCATCTACGCGGATAATCTCACTCATCTTCTTTTCCTCACTTTGTGTTTTATGCTTTTGCGCCTGCGGGAACATTGCGTTCCCGCTCTTCATGGTTTCATTATTCCATATCGCGTTTTTTCCCGTAAGTGAAGCCCATCACTTTCGGAAATGACAAATGTCATTTTCGGTCATTTTCTTCACGCGACGCCCGATACTAAGGCAAAAAGTAAGGAGTTGCCTCATTACTGAGGACAACTCCTTGGCGAAAAAAATGAAAAAAGAGGTAGAAAATCATGAAGCTATTTCTTCCACGCGTACATTCGTAATATAGATCGTATCGGTGTACCCCAGCTTACCCATATTGAACTCCAGCCGGCCGTTGTTATCGTCCTTATCCTTCATTTCGAACTCGAACTCGAAAGTCTGCCATTCGGGGCTAAGCCAGATCGCCGTATCCTTCAGGTAACGGATCCAACCCGCATTTGGCGCAGACACACAGACCACGCAATTTCGCTTGGCGTCCGCCTTGATGTCGAACGAAGCTTTATACTTATGGCCCTTCCGCATCGGAAGATCCGGGTGAACCAGCTGAACGGAATACTCTTCGGTACCACAATTCGTGGAAGTGATCACCATCATGCCGTCCTTGATCTCTGCCTTTCCTTCTCCATCGTTAAACAGCAGGAATTTCCAATCCACATCATCCGTAAGATCTTCCTGTTCCTCGAACTTACCGTTACGGATGAAGTTTCCATCCGGAAGTGCCTCACGGAACGGCTTTTCCGGTTTCTTGACATTGGTGTCATACGAAGGCTTCTGGTATACACGCACGTAATCGATCAGAAATTCTGCCTTGGAGAAGTCCGTGGAAGCATTGGGGTTACCCGGCCAATTTCCGCCGACCGCCAGATTCATCTGCAGATAGAATGTCTGGTCGAAAGGTGCCGGATACGGTTTATCGTCCTCTCCCTGCACGGCCGTGAACCAGTCGTTGACTGTCAGCACCAGTTCGTCATCGGTGAAAAAACGCATCTCACCCGGCTCCCATTCCACCGAATACTCATGGAATTTGGACGAAAAACTATCCGCACCGGTCCGCGTGATCGTGCCCTGCTGCTCGGCATGCGGCTCACCATAATGAATCGTCGAATAAGAAAGTGTGGTATCGTTTCCTAGCGACTCCATAATGTCGATCTCCCCGCACTTCGGCCACTGACCGTAGTGTGCCTCATCCGTCGGCATCATCCAGATCGCCGGCCACAGGCCCTGACCTTGCGGCACTTTGGCAGAAACTACGACTTTACCGTACATAAAGTCCGATTTATTCTGTCCCTTGATCTTGCCGGATGTATAGTAAGTCTTACCATCTTTCTCGGTCTTGATCGCTTTCAGGACCATTTTTCCGTCCTTCACAAATACATTGTCCGTCGAAGTGGTATATTCCTGAAGCTCATTGTTCGTCCAACCCGGTTCATGCGGATCATAGCTCCACTTGCTTTCATCCATTTTGTCGCCATCGAATTCGTCATTCCAAAGAAGCTTATAGCCGTCCAGTTCCGGAATCTTTGCTTCCGTCTCCTCCGGCGCGGTCGTTTCCGTCGTTCCGGCTGTAGTCGGTGCGGTCGTGGTCTCTCCACCGCTCTTACTGCAAGCGCACAGAGAAAATACCATGGACATAACCAGAAGCTGGCTCAATACTTTCTTTTTCATACCTTCCTCCTTATCACGCAGGGGATTTCTACTGTTTCCAAAATAACAAGAAACGGCCTGACCATTATTGCTTTTTCATATCTTTATTTATGTTTTCGTGCTATTATGTTATGTGAAAAGAACTAGAAAATCGCCTTTCTTTTATCTTTTGGCCGGATGCCCCGCCGTGCTTTCCGGCCGGTCACGATCGGAGGAACACATGAAAAGATCCAAGAGCACTATTTCCTACCATGAGTTCTTACATCGGGAATATGAACTTTTCCATGCTCCCTACCAGTCCGAGACAGACTTCTTCGGTACGATCCGAAATGGAAATGTCCGCAAACTGCAGATTCTCCTGAAAGAACCATTTCATAAGAAGGAAGGCCTCGGAATACTCTCCAAGGATCCGATCCAGAATCTGAAGTATCATTTTACGATCACCACCGCGATGGTTGCGCGCTACTGCATTTCCGGCGGAATGGGGCAGGCCGAATCCTTTAGTCTTAGTGATTACTACATCCGGCTTTCCGACGAGGCCCGGTCCGCTACCGAGATCACAGAGATCCACGATGAAATGTGTCTGACTTATGCCCGACGGATGCGGCTCATTCGTAAAAACGCAGTCCCCTCACCTTCCATACGGATGTGTATCGACTACATTTACGAACATCTGCATATCCGCATGACCGTATCGCATCTGTCTCATGTGACAAATCTATCGTCCACCTATCTTTCCCGTCTTTTTAAGAAAGAAACCGGGATGGCGGTCAGCGAGTTTATCCTCAACAAAAAACTGGAGACCGCGAAGGCCATGCTCGCCGATTCGTCCTATTCGATCGCCGAGATATCTGCCTCACTCGCGTTCCCCAGTCAGAGTTACTTTTCGAATGTATTAAAGAAAGAATGCGGCCTGACACCCAAGAAATATCGCGACCGCTACGCCGGAAGGACCGGCTTATTGTGATACCTGTGCAAGAAGCGCAGCATGAAAGTCCGGAAACTCCTGGTGCAGTCTCACCGGTCTTCCTTCCTTATTGATGAAGCAATGCTCAGAACAGGCTTCGCAGACTGTTTTTCCGTTCTCATCTGTCATGTGGTATCCGATCTTCAGACGGACGCCCTTCCACTCAAGCACCTTGACTTCGATCCGGATCTTGTTCGAGAAAGTGGTGCTTCCCTTATATTTCACTTCAACACTGACTACCGGAGAGATCACGCCCAGTTCCTCTAGCTTGGCATAATCCCAGCCCAACTGGGAAAGAAAATCGATCCTGGCCTCTTCCATCCAGCGCACATAGTTAGAATGGTGAGTGATCCCCATCTTGTCTGTTTCATAATATTGTACGATATGCGAATAAGCATTCATGGCATTCTCCTGTCCCGGTGATCGATTCTCTTCCGACCGCCGCTTTTCTATTGTACCGCATTTCCTACAACAAAAACATGTCTTGCGCTGGTCCTCGGTACTTCGTGCCTGCGTAATAACATGTTTTGTTTGCTGGAAATCTTCTCTTGTAAAATGCGGTGAGAGAAAAGAGGCGGTCCCTAACGGGAACCGCCTCCGAAATCACTTGATAGTGTGAGTGACAACAGGATCAGATATCTCCTCTGTCAAATCCATAAGTTCTGCACAGATCGCCGAACTCTGGGCACATCACGAATGCGCGGAGAACATCGCTTCTGGCGATACCATCGTTGAGCTTGCCAACCCAGAACTCGTAACCACCCTTATCCGGTGCTCTGTCTACAAATGTGCCGTACAGAGCTGTTACGAAATCTTCATTGGATGTATTCTTTCCAACATACTCATCAGACTCGAAGAAGAACTTACCGATATAAGCACCGGAAACCTCACGGTTAGTGAGAGCCAGAGCCCAGAACTTGAGACCCTGCTGCTCAGGATCACGGCCAAGGCACTTGGTGTACAGTCTGGTTGCGAAACCAAGAGCTGCAGCGGAAGGAACAGTAGCCTTAGCTGTCGGAGCACCCGGGTTCACGCCATACTTAGCGCAGAGGTTGCACCACTCAGTAGAGTCTACGAATCTCTCGATAACTGCCTGACGGGAATTGCCCTTCTTCAGGAAGTCCTGCCAGAATGCCATACCTTCAGCTTCCGGCTCACGATCGAAGAATGTCTTGTAGAGAGTTGTCAGGAACTCATCATCTGTTGTGTTCTTGGAGAGGAACTCAGGGCTTGTGAGGAAGAACAGTGCGCAGTAACCGCCTGTGAACTCACCGGATGTAACCTTGCCTACCCAGAAATCCTTACCTTCCTTCTCAGAAGGACGGCCAAGTGCTACGTTGTAGAGACGCTCTACGAAATCTGCGAAGGACGGAGCAACCGGTGCCGGTGCTTCTTCCCACTTAGCTGTAAGTTCGAGATCCATAGTTACCGGAATAGAGAAATCGTACTCTACATCGCCGTACATCCAGCATACGAACTTATAACCGTCTTTTACCGGATCAGCCGGCTTTGTAGCCTTCTGACCATAGACTACCTGCTGGGAAGGAACGCCTTCCACGTCGAAAGATACAGTGTAAATGTTGCTTACTGTGTATGTACCGTCATCATTCTTAACGGAACGATAACCTTCAACACAATTCTCGGATGCAACCTCCTGAGAGAAGATACCACCCTTGATGAACTTCTCTACCGGCTTATTAGCATCGCCGTAAGAATAAGTTCCAACGTCTTTTGCATTCTTGCTTGTGAAAGTACCGCCACTGACTGTAATGACCGGAGCACCGTTCGGATATCCGCAGTTATCAACTACCAGAGCATCACCTGTAGCGTAAGCACCGTTGTTGTAGTACTTGTAAGGAACAGCCGGACCGATACCATTCAGAGTACCGCCCTTGATCTCAAGGTTACCGGACTTCATGTAAACAGCTGTCTCAGCGGTGATCGTACCACCGGAGATCGTCATGCTGCCGGAAGGGAGATAAACGGCAATGGATTCACTGGTGATTTCACCACCGGAGATCTTCATTGTGCCCTTCTTCTCACTACCGCCATTCGTTGCAAGAGCGAACTGTCTTGCTTCGATCTTACCACCTGTCATGGTGAAGGTTGCAGAACAATCTGCCAGAGCCACACCGTAACCGGAAGACTTGATCTCACCACCGGAGATATTGATCTTCGGCTGATTCTTGTTGTAAGCATAGATACCATAGCCATCACCGCTATTGGCAACTACCTTACCACCTTTAACAGTGATGCTGCCAACATTTACGGAAAGAGCATAACTGGCATGTGCTTCAACCGTACCGCCTTCAAGAACGATATTACCTACAGAAGCATAGATACCGTTCGGAGCACTCTCTACGATCTTACCCTTGCCTGTAGCATCCTTAATTGTAAGAGTAGCCTGGCTGACAACCGCGAAAGCATACATGTTCGAAGCTGTGCTTGTGTAGGTATAACCGTTCAGGTCAAGAGAAATGTTCTTGTCAATGTTCGGCAGATTTGCAGAACTGCTGTTCGCAATAAGCGTAACCGTATCGTCGGCTTTCGCAGCAGTGATCGCCTCACTGACAGATGCATACGTGGTGTTACCGATCTTGGCGACATCACCGGCGGCACGAGCCGTTCCAAGGGATCCGAATACGCCAAGGAACAAAGCCATCGACACTACGCCGGAAGCGATGGAAAGGCGGCGATGACCTTTCTTCGAGTTTTTAAATATCATAATGGTTTCCTCCTTTAACCATAATTAACGAGATTCAAGTTGTGTATCTGCCTGACACACCAAGCAGACACTGTATCTGAAACCTCCTTCCCCGATAGATACATATATTTATTCTACACGCGAAGGAAGTAATTTACAATGCAATTTTACATTTTTTACTGTTTCCAGGATAATTTTTTAGTTACAATATCTAAAAGGACCCGCCCGACACACATTACTTGCAATCGGGCAGGTCCGTACTCATTTATATGATTCAGAGCAGCATACTTTACCGGTATGCACGGTTTCTCTTTACGTAATCGGTTCAAAATCCGCCACGCCGTGTTTACAGAGCGGACAGATGAAATCGTCCGGCAGTTCCTCACCTTCGTAGATATAACCGCAGATCTTACATACCCAGCCCGTCTTGCCTTCCGTCTGAGGCTTCGGCTTGACATTCTTCTGGTAGTACGTGTAGGTCATTGTCTCTTTTTCGGAGAGGACTCTGGCTTCCGTCACGGAACAGATAAACATTCCATGTGTGCCCAGATCCACGTAATCCTCGACTTTCAGGGACATGAAAGAGTTGATGTACTTGGGCAGGAAGATGAGCCCATTATCCGAACGCAGTTTATTTTCACACTCAGCGAACTTGTCCACGTTCCGGCCGCTCTGGAATCCGAATGTCTCGAACACCTTGAACGGAGCTTCCACTGACAGACAGTTTACGTTCATCACACCGGTCTGCTTGATGACATGGTGGGAGTAATTCTCTTTGTTGATGGTCACGGCAATACGGTTCGGTGTATTCGTCACCTGAGTAACGGTATTCACGATCAAGCCGTTATCCTTCTTTCCGTCATTGGATGTGACAACATAAAGACCATATCCGATGTTGAAAAGCGCAGTCAGATCGTTCTTATTCGCCGTTTCTTCCTTCTGTGCAAGATAATCCTGACACAGTTCTTTGGCCAGCGCATCGACCTGAGCCTTCGACTCGTCATTGAGAGCCGACATGATCTTCACGTTATTCTCGGTATACGTAATGTTCTTGGACTTCTCGAGCATCGCCTTCATGGTCCGGATCGCCTGTGGCGCCCAAGAACCGTTCTCGATCATACCGATCGTTTTATTCTGAAACTGGCGCTCGGTCAGGTGATGGATGAACTCACGCATAAACGGGAACACATCAGCGTTATAAGTCGTCGTTGCCAGAACGATCCTTCCATAGCGGAAAGCATCTTCCACGCATTCGGCCATATCTTCTCTGGCCAGATCATTGACCACGACTTTCGGGCAGCCGTTAGCACGAAGCTTATCGGCCAGAAGCTCGACAGCCGTCTTGGTATGACCATACACGGATGTATAGAAGACCGCAATGCCATCTGTCTCCACGCCATAGGAAGACCACGTGTCATAAAGCTTAAGATACGGGGAAAGATCTCCCGTCAGCACAGGTCCATGAAGCGGGCAGATCGTCTTGATCTCCAGGTTCGCCGCCTTCTTCAGGACCTGCTGGACCTGTGCCCCGTACTTGCCGACGATACCAATATAGTAACGTCTGGCCTCGCATGCCCAATCTTCTTCCACATCCAGCGCACCGAATTTTCCGAAACCGTCCGCACTGAAAAGAACTTTATCGAATGCATCGTACGTCATGATGACTTCCGGCCAGTGCACCATCGGTGCAGCCACGAAATGAAGCACATGCTTGCCGAGCGGAAGCTCGTCTCCCTCACCGACGACGATCCTTCGGTCTTCAAACTCTGTTCCGAAAAAGTTCTTCATCATGGTGAAAGCCTTGGCAGAAGAAACGATCTCTGCCTTCGGATAGTTCTTCATAAAATTCATGATGTTGGCGGAATGGTCCGGCTCCATATGCTGGACGATCAGGTAATCCGGCTCCTTGCCGGCCAGTGCTTTCTCCAGATTATCGAGCCATTCATGGGTAAAATTCTTATCCACGGTATCCATGACCGCTACCTTGTAGTCCGCGATCACGTAAGAGTTATAAGCCATGCCGTTCGGCACCACATACTGTCCCTCGAAAAGGTCGATCTGGTGGTCGTTCACGCCTACATATTTAATGTCGTTACTGATATACATAACTCGTCCCTTTCTTCAGGCGGATCAGCCGAAGTATCTGTCCAGAAGTCCCTTCAGTGCTTTGCCATGACGGGCTTCATCACG
>Ga0247611_10005245_pt1 | contig 17303 bp, 32 predicted proteins | sample 177DNAGHGhighgp2_FD_192422 | JGI IMG/M metagenome (GOLD analysis project Ga0247611, IMG submission 192422) | Sheep rumen microbial communities from Palmerston North, Manawatu-Wanganui, New Zealand - 1770 DNA GHGhigh gp2 | ecosystem: Host-associated > Mammals > Digestive system > Stomach > Rumen... | reverse complement strand
CTGCTTGCGCCACATCCGCCTCAGGTGAAATGAATTTGCTTATCTTTGTATTGTAAACAAAACCAAAGACAATGAACGAATTCAGTAAACTCCTGCCCCTCATCAAGAACGGAATGAAAATCACCCTCGGCAAGATGGATTGCGTGTTGGATGATGATTTTCTCATTTTCTCCGACTACCGACCTCATCAGACCATCACGCTCCACACCAATCGCGTTCCTTTTTGGATTGAATTTGATGGGGACGAGCCGATGCCCCTTGAAAACTGCCCCGAGGCATTCTTTACCACGCTCCGCAAGAACATTGAGCGAGGAAATTACGAACTCCCGAAAAAATAAGCGCCGAGAGTGCCTACTACTTCAAAAAAAGCGTTAACTTTGTAATACAAGAAAGGGGAGATACCCCAAGACCGATTGGGATTGCGGTCGGTTTTTCAATCCCGAACAAAATCGCTTGCTATATGCTTTACGTAGACACCGATTCCAAGAACACCCTCCTTGCTAATGTTGCAAGAAACAAGATGCACAAGGGTGTTGTCCGCATCAAGTTCATCAAGGCTGACGGAACTATCCGCACCGCCATTGCCACCACCTCTGATGGAGTGGTAGGTACGCAGACCAAGAGCGGCCGCTATGTCTATGACGAGAACCACACGCCTTTCTTCGACCTCAACCTTGGCCGTTGGCGTTCGTTCTGCAATGACAGACTGCTCTCCGTGGAAACCCTTGGGGACTACCGCGACTAATTCGGACTGCGGTTGAGTAAAACCGATAAGGATTCCCAGAGTGGACTAGCTTCGGCAACCGCTTAGTTTTGGGCGAGTGGAGTGAAACTTGATACCGGCCACCCCCTGTGGGTTGAAGTAGGGATAAAACCGCCCGAAGTCACACCAGCCCTCCAAAACCCTCTGCCATTCGCGTAAGGCAGGGGGTTTTTTCTTCTATCCCATAGTTGGGGCTGCCCAGTCTGCGCCAGATATATCCCCACATCGCTTTCTTTTCGTATCTTTGTAATGTTAACCAAGATACCCAAGGATATGAAAGACACCATCATCACCATCATCGCCTCCCTCGTTGACACCTTCGGATTCCGTGGGGATGAATTCTACACCACGCACGACGACTGGGCATTGAGCGCCCTCATTTGCAGAAAGATTGTACCGCCCTACAAGTTCCGCCTTATGGACATCCTCGCGGCCGACTTCAAGATTGGGGAGAATAGGGTCGCGGTCATCACCAAGGAAGGACTTGTCGTGGACAACGAAGAAACGGACGACGTTATGTTCCTCCCCTACGACTACCTGTCCACCAAGGTTCTGGAGAGAGTGGTAAGGTTCATCACCCTGACCACTGACGGAATCACCCCGACAGAGTAGTCACCTCCCCGGCCGCCAAGATGGGTAGTCGGGGCAGCCCGCTTTGCGCCACACTCCAGCACACTAAAGAAAAAAGCCGTATCTTTGTTATACAATCAAGGAGATATAAGATATGAAAACAATCAAACGTTCAGACCTTATGGCACAATTGGGTGCTATCCGTAATGTCAGCAACCTCTCCAGCCCTCGCACTTGGCGGCCCGTTGCTAACCAGTACAACCTCGTTTGCGAGAACGGAAGGGCATTTCAGTCCTACGATACCCTCATCGCTGTCCGCATGGGTGGCAATCTCTACCTCACCGATGCCCACGACTACAGCAACACTACGAGCAAATATGCGACCGAGTGGACGGGATACACCACGAAGGAACGCAGAGCAGGTCTGGAGAGTGGCAAATTTATTCTCATAGAGGAAGACTAACCGAAGTAAGAAGGTGGGATGCAGTGCACGGCTGACCACGCCCGGAAGCCTTGAGGGAAAGAAAACGATAGGCCAGCCCGCAGGTAGGTGGTGACAAATGCCTGACCTCCCCGCCCCAGTACACTTTTGAAGTGGCAAGGCGGGTTTTCGGGCTGCCCTGCTTGCGCCACCCTTACAATGTTGTCAATCCCTTGCAGTATCTTTGTTATATGAAACGCAGGAGATACTATCCGCCCCACAGGCCGAACTATTCAGCACTCTTTACTGAAGAGGACAAGATTAACCTCCTCTACAAGACGGACTTAGCCTTCCGTATGTTCGTGATTGAGTGGAACGCGGATGACCCCAATCTCCTCGGTTGGACACTTACCGACTTTTATAAGGCATACAAACAAGACGGAATTTACCAACCTGCATTGTTTTAGCGCCGAGAACAGAAACGAGAGAAACGAATTCACTATCTTTGTTATAGAAATCCAGGGGACACTCTGGCATCCACGCAGTCGGGTGATTAAGGGACTGTGGCTTCTCCCCAGGGGGCAAACATTGGGGCGCTATGCAGTCGGTGAAGGGGCTGTGGCTTCGGGCGGACGGGGCAAATAATTCCGCACCAACTCATCTTGCGGCCGCGAGGTGGGTTTTCGGGCAGCCCCGATTGCGCCACGCAAACCACCAAGATAGCGGTATTTATTAACTTTGAGATATGAAAGCAAAGAAAACCATAACCGAAAAGGATTATATCAATGGCGTGAAGAAAGCCAATAGGGAACTTGAAATTGCTATGTTCGGCAAGCAAGTATCTATGCGTGGCGCTATCTCCCACAAGTCCAAGAAAGACTACAATCGCCAGCAGTACAAGCGGATTGAGTTTTAGCGCCTGGCAACCGATAGGGAAGGAAAAAATCCGTATATTTGTATTACCAAAACGGAAAGGAAATGAAAAAGATTATCGCACTCGCCATCATCGCGCTCATCTGGATTCATTGGGGCGCACTGTCCAACGAAATGGGAACGCTTATGATGTCCCTCTCCGCAATCTTCGTCCTAACCAATGGCGCCAAAGCGGAAAAGGAAAAGAAATAAATCACTATCTTTGTAATGTTATGAAAAATCCATACAACTATCTGCTCCACTGCTCTCGCTACCTTGAAGAGCAGGCGAAGAAGAAAAAGAAAAACTAACGAAATAGGTAACAGGAACTCTGAGCAAAGTAGGCATCCAAGAGTAAACATCACCCAGTGAGTCGCGACACCGCCAGTAAAGGGAAGGTTAGGAGGAGAGCCGAAAAACCCTTAGAAAATGAGGGCACCAGGATACGGGGACATTGAATAAACCCCGATAGGTGTACGCCCGGCAAGCCAACACTGAAACATCCAACCGCCAAGAGGGTAAGGTTTATTTACTTTATTTAGATTTTATTGAAAGATTGGGAACTCTAATAAAAACCCAACAGCCACCAAGAGTAAACAATAACCAATAGTTAGGAGGGGGTTTCCGTTGGTAAAAACAAACTCTGTGATGAAGCAAGTGAAACGGGAAAAGCCGAGTGGTTAGGTTTAATTACCGTGGATGAGTGGAGCAGAGACGTGCCCCGGGGAGGAACGACCACGAATCCCCGGGGTTTTATTGTACCCGAATGAGTACTATTTGGGGCTGCCCCGCTTGCGCCACACGAGCCAATTGGTCAATTATTCTCCCTATCTTTGTATTGTTAGAAAAAGGAAATGAATATGGAAAACATCACTAAGGCACTCCTCGCCCTGCTCTCCAAGGGCATCGTTACTTTCACTTACCGCAAGGTGGACGGAACTATCCGCAACGCAGTCGGCACTCGCAACCTTGATATGCTCCGCACCGCCTATGGGATATTCGTTCCCACCCCCAAGACCGGACGGAACAATCCCACCGCCTACTATGACATTAACAAGGAAGATTGGCGGTCATTCAAGGCGGAAAATGTCCTCGCCATCAACGGCATTGACATCAAGGAAATCAAGGGTGTCAGCGGTGGCCGCGTGGTAAAGGTGGGTGAGCCGATTGAGGTGGAAATCCCTATCAATGTCGGCTATCGTAGCGGTGTCGGTGTCCTCCCCAAATCCGATAATGAACCGATTGGTGACTTTGACCTCAAGATGCTCAAGTCCGCCCTCGGTATGTCTATCGGTGGAACGAAAAAGGGTGAACTTCCCAAGCGAGAGGGTGCGGTTTTCAGTCCCTTGGCGGTCAGTGAGGAACACATTGCTCTCCCTATCAGCGGAATGCCCGTAGAGGATTTCGCCAAGTTGGTAGCCAAGTATGTGGTAGAGGAACTCATCGGCCGCATTAAGTAACCCAAACAACCCCCAACGAAACGGGAGAGTTGGGGCAGCCCCTATTGCGCCACGCTCACCTACCTCTCCAAGTTTTTCCCTATCTTTGTAATGTCAACAAATGAGAACAGATATGATTAACTACAATTCAGCAGTCAGCACCCTCACCAGAGCAGGATACGCTATCACCAACAAGTGCCGTTACGAAGGCGAAACCTATCACGATTTCAATTCCCGGAAAAGGGATGCAAGCGTTTCCCTCATAGTGGATGATGAAACCGGCGCAGTGTCAAGGATTGAGGTGACTACCCGTAAATGGGAGAACGGCCGATATGTCCCTGTCAAGGAAATCCTCTACGGACTTCAGCAACTTATGGACAAATTTGCGCCAAGGAAGCCGATGTCCCTCTAATTTTCACTATCTTTGTAATACAATCAGAAAGGATATGGATTTAGAAGTAAAAGGAATACAGTTCAACGGTCAGTCAAAAGTCTATCGCTGGTATGCCGTTGCCTTCCCTCACGATGATTGGGGCAATGAGATGATGAACAAGGGCATTACCTTCCAGGATGTCTTTGAATGCCTGCAAGTCGGTGGCAATATCTATGCCTTGCTCGGTGCAGGGGACAGCATAATAAGGGAAAGGGTTTTTGACGCCCTCGCCACGATGATGGATGTTTCCTACGAGGTTGTCTACTATCAGTGGCTCAACCATAGCAAGGAACCGCTGGACGGAAAGATGTGGTACGATATGTCCAAATTGAGGTTCAAGAACGATTAAGGGAAAGTTGAAAGCAAGAAAACAATATGCTTGACTTGCGCAAAGGACGGATAAGGATAACGACAAGCCCCGAAATTGGATGTGGAGAACGGCGAAAAGTGTCAGCCGAGAGCCGTTGGAACAGACTGACCTCCAAATAGGGATACAATTCAAACCCCGTCACCCTTTTTTCCAATCCCCTGGGAATCCGTGTCCTCCTGGGGATTCCGGGCTGCCCCGCTTGCGCCATGTCACCGGTCAGTTCCAGATTTTTCCCTATATTTGTAATGTAAACAAACGAGAGATATGAACAGAGAACAGATTTTGAGCACCTTCCGCTCGCTCGCTATGTCCCAGGGTTTTTACGGCCGCCTGCTTGAGCAGATTGAGTCCGTTGATGAGGAGGCCCGCGAAGCCTTCCTTTCCCACCTTGAAAGTATGAATTTCGGCAATGCGGTTGACCTCGTGATGTACATCGAGGGTTAAGCGCCAAGTACGGACACACTTCAAAATTTTCCACTATCTTTGTAACACAATCAAAAACACGACACAAATGAAAGACATTATCAACTTCAACGTCAACTCAATCATCGCAGTTGCCACCATCTTCGTCAAGTGCTTCGGCTACGAGGACAGCGAGGAAATCTTCAAAGCGGCCGCCCTCGCCTGTAAGTCAGGTGTTTTGGAGTGGTACACGAATAAGGGTATCGCCTTTGACATCACCACCGAACGCATTGACCCCGATGCCTTGGAGTATGCAGGCCTGAAACTTGGGGAGATTCAGAAGATGGCACTTGACGCCACACGCAGTATCCTCTCCACTGTCGCAGATAACGACTAATAACACATAAAAAGTATGAAACACAACTTCACCAATCTGGAGGTCGGTTACATCGCCTCCGAACTCGCGCCCGAAATGACCACCCGTATCAACAAGAGTGGAAACATCGCCCTCCGTCACAAGAGCAATCCCGGAGTTCAGTTCGTGGTCTATCGCCATGACCGGGGCATCATCCTCCGCAGACGCATCGACACCAACTCTCCCTATGGGGTTGGACACGAGATGAACAACAACAAGCCGTTCCTCTCCGTCATCGACCTCGTGCAGTACTTCAAGTCCTATATGGCGAAGTATCCGCAGAACCTCGTCAAGGCGTTCAAGTAGTCCTCAAACGAGTACCTATGCTTACCGCACTGGCCATCAGTATCCTGCTCGCCACGGCTCAGCCCACCGAGCAGCCCAAGACCGAGAAAGTCCAGCAGGTCGCCTTCATCTTCAAAGACCAGCAGGCTTCCTACAATATCAGCAAGAGAAAGTAGTATTTCATATTGTGTCCTTGAACCGCCCTCGTGCTAGTTGTCCGGGGTCGGTTCTCGGGGCTGCCCCACTTGCGCCACGCATCGCCACATCAAGCGAAAAAGCGTTATTTTTGTACTGTAATCAAAACGCGAGAGATATGATTAAGAGCAACATTCCCAACGGACAGATGTTCATCCAGTTCCCCAAGCCGATACCCGAACTCCAAGACAACCCCGAGCCGAAAGTATGGGTCAAGGTGGCAAGTGAAACGATTGACGGAGAGGAAGTATCCCTTTTCGCGGACAACAACGCGGTCGCAAGGATAGCCGCAGGTTCCTTGAAGAAGTTCGGCATCCGTGATAGGTGGTACATCACTGATAAATACTACAACGCCAACGTGGAAAACGGAGCATTCGTGCCCATTGACGACCTTAATGAGGTGGACGGCATCTGCCTTGAAAGGGGATACCCTAAATACGAGATTGACCTATGAAAATGAAAAAGGTATATTTCGTCAGGTTCGGAGAGCATTACGGGCAGGTGATTGAAACGAAATCCTTTATAAAGGCGTTCATCATAAGCATCATAATGAAAGAACCAATGCATAGTTATATCCCACTGCCCAAGAAAGAGGATGCGTGCAAGTGGTTCAAGAAAGGGTGGACGCAGGATTATGACCCGCTTCTTTGCAAGGGTTGTCCTCTATACGAGCGATGCGGTGACAGAGCCTGTGGATATTGAACGTATCCAGGGCAGCCCGCTTTGCGCCATACTCAAGGACACTAAAGAAAAAATGTGTATCTTTGTTATGTAATCAAACAGGAAGATATAATGAAAAAGTTTTGGGTTGTCGGCATCGAATACGACACAGACGGGGAAATCGTTGGCCTCCCGGAGAATCTGGAGGTGGAATGCGATGATATTGAGGAGGCCATTGACAAGGTGAGTGATGAAACCGGCTGGCTCATCAAATCAGTCAAGAACATCATCGAACTCTGAGCGCCAAACTCCAGCACACTAAAGGGAAATTCACTATCTTTGTATTGTAATCAAAAACAACACACTATGGCAACAAAGCAGTACGACATTCAGTATTTCACCGCAAAGGTCAACGGAGAGGAAATCGAGTTCCGTTGCTATACCACCGACACCCGTAGTGGTTTCTGCCACACCGCACACCTTATGAGCTGGAAATACGACATCACCGACACCAAGGCAAGTTATTACAATCGCACGTGGGAGCGGTTCGAGTATGAGAGCGTCCTCAAGCGGGCAATCGAGAAACTCCCCACCGACATCCGCCAATCGGTTTATGACCAAATCATCGACCACAAGGCGGCTGAAGAGGAGAAGAAGGCCGAAGAAGATTTCAACGCTTTCAAGTCCCTGCACGACAGCCTGTCCCCGGAGAACAAGGAACGGCTCGCAAACTCCGGGATTCAAATCAACTCCGAGAGCGACATGAAAGGGGTTATGGGGCTTATGGCTTTGATGAGCATAATGCAGTAGTCCACACCTCCAGGGGAGCAAGGACGGACCGCCTACCCAAGAGCTCAGGGTCAAGGAAAACGGCGTGAGTTCCCCTGGAGGATATGGGGCTGCCCTTCTTGCGCCACCGATGAAACGATTCCATATAAAATGTGTATCTTTGTATTGTAAGAAAAAAGAACAAGATATGAAATTCAAAGTCACAATGCAGGAACGTCAGAAAGACGGAAGCATCCGCACCATCGAGCAGACCGCAGTTTGTCAGACACGCCAGCAAGTTATTGATTGGTACGGACTGAATGAGCCGGACATCGTATCATACAAGATTGAGACGGAGGATTAATTCACCGCGCCAAATCAACCGCACATCCAAGGAAAATCGCTATCTTTGTAATGTTGAAAGGAACAAGATATGCTGAACAAGAAACATTTTCTCACCAAGCAGGGACTTTCTGACCTGCTCTCAGTGGCCACCTACGGAAATGCGTGGCCCGTAATCAAAGCGTTCAAGTCCGATGCGGAGAAAGGTCTTTTCAATGACTGCGACTGCCGGGAGGACAAGTGGGCGAAGGCTCTCCTTTATGGCAAGGGCGTGATGGTCACAGACTGCTACGAACTTGACGATGCTGAAACCGAAGATGAGATGAAGGCCGCCAAGCATCATATTACCCTTGATGATGTGAAGAAGGGGCTGGAACTGATGCGTGACCTCTATCCCCGGCATTGGGCTGACCTCGTTGAGGAACAGGATGACCTCATTACCGGTGATGTGTGGCTCCAACTCACAGTATTCGGCGAACTTATCTACGGATAACTTTTGAATGCCATATACCAGGTCCCTTATCTTACTTGGCCGTAGGTTCAAGTCCTGCGGGGACCATATCAAATCGTTTGCGAAAGTGCCTTCGTCGTGATGATGCAGGCACTTTGTTTATGGGCTGCCCGTATTGCGCCAGACACGAGAACGGTAAATACAAATGTACTATCTTTGTAAAAACGAAAGAGATATGAACAGAGAAGAACTCGAATTCAAGTATTTTTTCAACGCTGGTATCGACAGAGTGACCTGCCAGTGTGATGTAGAAGGCAGCGATGTCTTTCAGAACGGTCACTATGTCGGCTCCATCAACTGGGTGCATCCTATGGACATCGCGGGTATGGATGACGATGAACTTGAAGACCTGCTCATCACCAACGGTATCATTTTATGACAAAGGCGAAGACGAAGAACGGTAAGAGAGTCTGGTTGTCATTTGTTCCAGACTGTGAATACAACACCGGCGGCTGGTATGTTGAAGTGTATCTGGACGAATACGGTGACAGGTACGACGACTTCTGTGTGCATCTGGACGACTGTGACTGTACGGATATGAACGCCGTCGAACAGTACGCTAAGGACTATGTTTCTGGGCTGGTTTATTGACCTGTCCGGAAATTGGGGCAGCCCGTATTGCGCCACGCCTACCTTGATATAAATCCAAAACACTATATTTGTAATGTTAAATGATTGAGATATGAAAGTGAATATCGAACTTCCATTTTTCCCCGGTTTCTATGAGAGTGACCTCGAGAACTCCGATACTTCCTACTGGGCCATCAAGGAGGAACTTGAATACTACCAGCAGGATTATGCCTACAATAACCCCGATGAGCAGGCTATCTATTCGCAACTGACCGAGGATGACCTTGACTTCAACTATAAGGACTATGAGAAGGATGTCCGCGATGCGTGGGTCGAATCTTTCCGTAGGCGTGTCCCCGATTTCGTCCTTTCCCTTGAAAATGTGGAAATGACCTCCCCGAAATACTATAACTACAGCACCGACAAACTTTGGACCGACATTGAACTCTCCGAGGATTGGATGGATAAGGTGCGTGTCTTTATGGATGAGAATAAGGATTGGCTTCGTGAACGCATCAAGGACGAATGGACTTCCTATGACGGATTCCATTCCTATATGTCCAATAATTTTGATGACCTTTCCCACGATGAGGATGAGGACTATTGGGGCGCAAAGTCTTGGTACTATCATCTTTTCAGCGGTAACTCCGATAGGTGGGAGGCTTATATCTCCACTATCATCGGATATATGATGTACCGCGAGAATAACCACCTCCGCGACGACCTCGTTATGGATGCCCTTGAGGATATTTACGCAGGTTCTTATGTCTTCATCACGGACGAGGGTGAGGAAAAACTTCAGGAACTGCGCGACCAGCGGGAGGAGGACATCCGTGAGGGCCGCATCATCCTGCCCGACCCTGCACAACTTGAACTGCCGTTTGAATACTAGGCGGTACCCGAATGAGTACTAATCCCCTGTGGCTCCAGCTCCGGGGGATTTATTCGTGTCTATCCGTACCCTGGGCTGCCCGGTCTGCGCCACATCACCGGCCTTGTCAATCTGGTTTGTTATCTTTGTATTGTAAAAAGAAGAAGTGTGGTAATCAAACAAATACAGATATGCACGAGAAACTCAAAAAATTTTGGAAAGATAACGATTCCAAGTATCTCATTCAGCCAATGACCTATTGGTTTGAGGAGCATCCGGACGGGCACTATCGTGACGAGGCAACCGGTGTCAAGGGATTCATCTTTGAAGACCACATCGGAATTCAGAATGTCAAAGATATTGCCGGTGAGGGCTTGTATGTCTATGCACTACGCCACGGGGACGACTGGTGTGAGCCTGCAAGCATTGAAACTAAAGAGGTTGTAGTGAACTTCTACGCCTACTTCGTGACCGACCAGCCGCTTGATTATCTTTTCAAGGACGGAAAGGATTGGGCTGAGTGCCTTTACGATTGGTCTGTTGATTGGGGCGATGAGCCTTATTGGGAGTAGCGCCGATACTGGCATTTCCCCGAAAGTTTTCACTATCTTTGTAATGCAATCAAAAAGGAATTGAGATATGAAAAAGCAAATCATCTGGACATCCGACTACGAGAACATTGAGGCCATCGCCAAGGAGGAAATGGCTTACTACAACGAGGAACTGGGTGAGGAAATGACCGAGGATGAGGCCATTGAGCGGGCCTACGAAGTGAATAGCGACTACCTTGACGACGAGCGGGACAACCTCAACGTGGAAGTGGGTGGTTACATTATCGCTATGGCTTTCCGTTCTTCTGCAAGGTACGGAGTATGGGGTGGTCACGGGAACAAGGGATATAAACTCTGCGGCCCCAATGTTTCCGACATCCTTACTACCCGTTCCGATAATGCGGAGTGGTTCGGGGACGGCTACAATATCCGTGGGGAATTTGCTGACCACGATGGGAGTGATTCCGTTATCTACCGCGTGGCGAAGTCCGAGTATGATGCGGAGCGGATTGCCACCAAGATTTACAACGGAGAGATTGAAACCGAGGAGCAATTCCGCAAGGTCACAAAGTCCCTCTACCCGTATGTTGCAAAGGTGTACGGCTGGAAGATGCGTGGAACCACCAAGTAACCCCGACCCAAGGGGTATTTGGGGCTGCCCGCCTTGCGCCATACTTACGGATATGCCATAAAAAAGCCGTACCTTTGTTATGTAATCAGAAAGGAAAGAATATGGAAAAGACCACTACCAAGAAGACCGCCAAGTACTATCGTGATATCTTCACCAGCGGAAACATCTCCACCGCAATCTCTGTCCTCCCCGAAGTAATCAAGAAATTCGGGAACAAAAGGTGGAGCACGAGCAAGCACAACGACCGCCTTTATCTCAAGAATTACACCGAGTTTGAGTGGAACCATCAGATTGAGGGGTTCTTCCTCACTGACAAGGGAAAACTCTGCGCTGATATCTATTGGCAGGGCGATTCCACGGACGGAAGCACCTCGGAGTATGTGAATGACCTCATCTACGGCAAGACCATTCCGGCAGAGCATGAGTGGCTTGGTGACCGGACTTACTACACGCATAGCGACCTCCGCATCAGCAGGGAGGAGTTTGAGAACGCAATCAGAGCCATCGGCAAGTTCCTCGCTCCGGATGCTATCAAGGCCCGCAAGGCCGCTGCCGAAAGAGCGGAAAAGTCCGACAAGGTTTATGAGCACATTGATGCAAAGAAGAAGGACCTTGACCGCTGGGAAATGGAGGGATTTTGGAACGGAAGAATCGCGGTGCAGAAAGTCCTTGAAAACGACAAGACCCTCATTGACAAGCCGCTGAACGAACTCTTCGCCATCGCGGACAAGGTGTGGGAGAACAACAACAAAAGCGACTACTCCCTCCGTGGTGGTTGGTACAATGGCGAGAAGAAGTACAACCTTGCCTATTAGTCCTCGAATGAGTACCAGCGCCGAGTAAGTAAAGATAAACCAAGAAAATACTATCTTTGTAAAAACGAAAGAAATATGGGATACATCAAGATTAGCTGGCCGGAGAGCCAAATGATTATGGAACTCTCCGATGAGGAAATGGACGAATACGGCATTGAGTTCGGTGACGATTGCTCTTACTTCGTGCCGGAGGAGGACTACGAGGAAATCTACGCCCTTGCCGAGGAGAGGATGCGGGAATCCATTGAGGGGAGATGAACCCCTGGGGACACTTCACACACTCTGAGTAAACGGGAGGCCGGTAAAAGTGCCGGTTCCCGGGCTGCCCTTATTGCGCCAGGACTATTTATAATAAAAGAAAAAGTATTATCTTTGTAACAGAAAAAAGAAATAGAAGTATATGGAAAACAAGACTTATTTCCCTCGTCCCGAAAGGACACCAAACGTTCCAGTTCCTGCAGGTATGCGGCTTGTCTGGAATAGCAATACTGGAAGATGGGCATTTCACCCGATTCAAGGTTACTCTACCGTACACCTCAAGAAGGATTCATTTATCCCGAAGAGGCACACGCAAACGAATGACGACGCACCGAAAGCCACTTCCTCAAACTCCGAGAACAAGAATCTCCACAAGGCGAAGGCGGAAAAGAATGACGAATTCTACACCCGTCTGGAGGATATCACCAACGAGTTGAAGCACTATAAGGAGCATTTCCAGGGCAAGGTCGTCTACTGCCCGTGCGACAAGGCATTCAATCTCGGCCGCAGTAACTTTGTCCAGTTCTTCATCGAACACTTCGTGGACTGGGGCATCAAGAAACTCGTCGCCACCCAGTACAATGAGGAAGGTCGTGGCTGGAAGTGGGTTGTTGAGAGAGGCGATGTGAATGGAAACGGCTACATCGACGAGAGTGAAATCGACACCTACCAGTTGATTGGTAACGGTGACTTCGCAAGCGACGAGTGCCGTCAGATTATGAAGGAATGCGACATCGTTGTCACCAATCCTCCGTTCTCTCTGTTTCGTCCGTTCGTTGCTCAGATTATGGAGTTCGGCAAGAAGTTCCTCATCATCGGCAACAAGAACGCCATCACCTACAAGGAAATCTTCCCTCTTATCAAGAACAATAAGATGTGGCTTGGTTTCACCGTTCCGGAAGATTTCGAGCAGCCGGAGGGTTTCGAGAAGAAGTCTTTGAAGGGACTTACCAGATGGTTTACCAACCTCGTCCATAGCAAGCGACTGGAAGGTATCTACTGCCCTCAGCGTTATACCGGAAGGGAGGACAAGTACCCAGTCTACGACAACTACGATGCCATCGAAATTGGTCACTACACCAGGAGCGGCAAGTGGGAGGGTTCTCTTGATGAACTGCCCTACGACTATGACGGTGTTATGGGAGTGCCGATTACTTTCCTCGACCACTATTCCCCGGAGCAGTTTGAAATTTTGGATGCCAGGGATTACGGAAAAACCGAAAAACAGACTGGCAAATCTACCTACCTCGTCAAAGATGAAGACGGTGCAATAAATGGGAAGCCGACTTATGCCCGTATCCTTATCCGTCGCAAGAAGTAAAACTTCTATTTCTCAATCCATCAGCCAGTATTCGGTGATAATGATGCTGGCTGATGTTTTGGGGCTGCCAATAAAGCGCCATAGGCCGGGAATATTCGGAAAATAGCGTTATCTTTGTAACATGAAAGAGGACAAAACCCTGTCACCTCTATAATGAACCAGGGGTCACTTAAAACATTTCAAAAATGGCAAAGAACAAATCTTTCCAGGTGTCTCTTGATGCGGAGACGGTCATCAATCCGCTCAAAATGACGAAGAAGGAGTTCACGCTTGCTGAAATCGCCGAAGGCTACGCCGACAACTCGATGAAGAACATCGGTGGCGTGGTTGCGATGAACGGTGAACTCTGTGTCCGGCCTCCGTATCAGAGGTCTTACGTGGTGGCCAACAACCAGGGCTGGAAGTCCAGGCTCATCCATTCCGTTCTCAATCACCGTCCAATCGGAGTTATGTACTTCGGCAAGGTCGAAAACCGTTCTGACGGGTTCACCTACAACAACATCGACGGCCAGCAGCGCATCATGACGCTCTGCGAGTTCATCAACGGCGACCTGTCCATCGACTTCATCGAAAACGGTGTCCACAGGACCGGTACGTTCCACGCCCTTCCCAAGAGGTGGCAGGAACTCATCAAGAATTACAAGGTCGAGGTCTACATCTGTGAGGGAAGCGAGCAGGAGCAAATCAACTGGTTCAATACCATCAACCAGCCGTCTTCCATCCTCACCCCTCAAGAAGTCCGCAATAGTGGTTTCTCCGGCAAGGTCTGGCTCGAATCAGCGAAGAGCTATTTCTCCTCCCCTCGTGCTAACTACTTCCATGAAATCAACCACAAGGCATCCAAGTACTGCATGGCGAAGTATGCCAATTTCTCCGACGGTGCGAACGGTGACGGAACTCGACAGGAATGTCTTGAACGCGCTATCGAGTGGGCATGCTACGGTACGGAGTTTATGGATTACGAAGACCCCGTAACGGCTTATATGCTCTATCACTGCGAGGATGAGAATGCCGACGAACTCATCGACCACTACAAGAAGGTTGTCGACTGGGCTTGGGATACATTCCTCAATGTCGAGAATCCGGTTCCGTATGTTTCATTCAGAAGCGTCGACTGGGGCCGTCTCTATTATCTTTATCACGAGAACACCTATGATACGGCGTATGTCAGCAAACGTGTTCGTGAACTCCTCGACAACTATGGTGAGATGTCCAGGCCGGCAGGTGCTTACGAATATGTCCTGCGTGGCGAGAAGGAGGAAGATGAAATCCTTATGGGCTTCCGTTCCTTTGACAAGCAGATGGTTGAGAAGCGTTACATCGAACAGCGCGGGTGCGACCCCATCAACGGCAAGCACTACGAGATGTCCGAACTTCATGCTCACCACATCATCGCCGTCGAGAATGGAGGAAAGCGAGACTACGATAACCTCGTGCTTCTCTCCCCGGAAAACCACCGCCAGTACGCCCACGGTGGCAAGGTGGACTATCGGATGATGGCTCAGATACGTGACAAGTGGATTTCCGAAGGGATTCCATATGTCCAGTACGAGACCGTTTAAATATCGACCCCCGGAGGCCAATGACTTCCGGGGGTTTATTTTATAAATGGCTGCCCCCACTGCGCCACGCTCACCGGGGTTTCATTTAGATTTATTATCTTTGTATTGTAAGCAAAAAAGAAACAGAAATTATGACACACAATCATCCATTTTTTATCGGCGAGCGTGTCTGGGACGACAACCGTCACGAGTGGGCCACCGTTTCTATGTTCGGCTGCGGTAGCGAAGAAGAGGGAATGAACTTCCTCGTGTTGAAAAACGACAACGGCGAACTCTGGGAAGCGTTGTATGATGATGTTTACCAGATTGCCGAGGGGCTTCGCACTGTCAATACCGGCGACCTCGTGTGCTACGAACATCGTAAAACGGAGGATGAATATCCCTACTATTGCCCGTTTCTGGAGGAAAACTTCTTCTCTTTCGAGGTAGAGGGTATCCCTTATGACGCCGACTTTAAGGAGGGTTCTGCGTATGAACTTCTCCTGAAGTTGCAGGATGCAGTTCTGTCGGTTCCAGCGGATAAACCTGCCATTACTTGTCCGGCCTTTGTAGAGGATGAGAACGGTCGTTTGGAAAACATCACCCATATCTGGTACGACCACACCAGACATATGATACGCCTGACCGTCGGTGGTGTTGAATTTAACGATACAAAGGAGGAATAAGATATGAAATACAACGTCGCCGTCACACTTCCACTGACGCTCTGGGTTCCAGATGTTGAGGCTGACAGCCAGGAGGAAGCAATCGAGAAAGCCAGACAGACAGCACTGTACACACCGTTCACCTACTGGAACGACGACTTCTCAAACGCTTCTCTGGAAATTGTCGAGGAGTAGTGCCCAGGAAGCCGGGACTGACTGCCATTGTTAGCGGCCAAGTCCGGGCAGCCCCGCTTGCGCCATAGGTCAATGAAAGTCAATGCTATTCCCTATCTTTGTATTGTTAGAAAAAGGAAATGAATATGGAAGACAAGAACAAAACTCTCGCCAACAAGATTTTCAAGGCCGCCAAGAGCGCTCTTTCGGATGCTCGCAAGTACAACAAGGAAAACAACTTCCCCATCAACTCTTGGAGCCGTCACCGCCAGCAGGTAGATATTTCCGTGTGGGATGATACGGAGTGGAAGGACGGCAGGAAGATTGTAAAGTCCTACTATATCAAAGTCAATGATTCAAAGGTCGGGGAGTGCAGAACCCACTACGATGTCCGGGAGGTTTTCGCTGAACTTCGCAACCTGCTGAATACACAGAAGAAGGTCAAGGGTTGGAGCGGACTGAACTTTCTCAATGAGCAGGTCAACCTCGAGAGTTGTTCGTGGGACGGCTATGAGGTGAGCATCATTCCCAAGGTCTGTCTTGCTGATGCCACCTGCCCGGAGTACAAGTCACTTATGAACTTCATCAACAAGTACGGAAAGAAGAATTATTGGGGTTCTACCTATGGTGCGGTGAATCTCGGTAACTACGAACTCTTCAGTGCGGCAAAGGGTGGAAAGCGTGGCTACCTTTGGGACGAGTATGGTGAGCGGCTTTTCCTTGACAACAAGCCGAAGAAGAGCGCTCGCATCCTTGAGGAACTTCGCAAGGCACGTGGAACGAAGGATACGATGCTCTGTGAAATCAAGGAGGAAGATTACATCGACCCGGAGGAGCAGAGGTATAGTTCCTATGCAGAGATTGAGTGTGAGGGCGAATACCGCAGGTATCTTCACGTGGTAATCAAAACCCCCACCGGCAAAGTCAAGTATGACCAAAAACTCTATTAGTAGTACCCGAATGAGTACCTCCTGGCGGTAGGGGGTACTTGGGGCTACCCGTCTTGCGCCACATCACCAGCAAAGCCAAATGTTTTCCGTATCTTTGTTATGTAAAAAGGAAAAGATATGAAATACAATTGGAAACGCGCACTTAAAAACGCCAACAAGGATTTGGAAAAGTATGGCTATTCGTTGCTTATCGTAGAGCCGGAGGAAGGTTTTTACAACTGCGAGATTTGGTTAAATGGAGAGCTCGTGGAAACTTATGCCTTCAACTACTACGAGAACGAGCTTGAAGAACTTATCGAGGATGCCTGTGACTATGTGTCTTACAACAAACCGGGATACACCGAACCCGAGAAATCATATAGCAGGGCCGCAAAGAAAATGGTCGCCGAGCAGATTATTGGGATGCTGGAAAACAATGTCCTGCGTGATTGTGGGATGGAATCCTTTATGGGCTGGCTGGAAGACGGCGA
>Ga0247611_10005244_pt1 | contig 17304 bp, 26 predicted proteins | sample 177DNAGHGhighgp2_FD_192422 | JGI IMG/M metagenome (GOLD analysis project Ga0247611, IMG submission 192422) | Sheep rumen microbial communities from Palmerston North, Manawatu-Wanganui, New Zealand - 1770 DNA GHGhigh gp2 | ecosystem: Host-associated > Mammals > Digestive system > Stomach > Rumen... | reverse complement strand
GGGTAATTCCCCCCTCAGCCCCCTCACTTCCCATTTTGGGCAGGAAAGCCGGTAATGTCGTAAAATAAATATTGTGCGACATTAGAAATGCTCTTGTCTGTGCATATCTCTGTGGATATGTGGAAAACTCTCTGCTACAATATAATTATGAATGAAGAAACATTTTGCCTTTTCATAGGTGAACTTGGTACGATCATGATCTGGATGTTCGGCGGCATTGATATTGCGATGCAGTGTCTATTGATCGCTATCGCCATTGACTATGTATCCGGTTTAATTAAGGCATTCAATACTAAAACGTTAGACTCAAAAATTGGGTTCAAAGGCATTTTAAAGAAAGTTGGAATTCTCTGTATTGTAGCACTTGCAGTGGTCGTAGATAGGATAACCGGCGAGTCCGGTGCTATTAGAACTCTTGTTATCTACTACTTCGTGGCCAACGAAGGATTAAGTGTACTTGAAAATCTATCCATAGCTGGACTGCCGATTCCAGCATCGATTAAAAAGGCACTACAAGCATTAAAGAAAGAGTCTAAATGAAACGATGGAAATCAGCTAAACAGTTTATAGATCAGACTAAAGGTAAAACCTATGATATGGATGGCGCATATGGACCTCAATGTTGGGATTATGGTGATTACTTCTGGTTACAACAGGTAGGTCGCTCACTATCTACTGGTGGTACTGGTTGCGCTCGTGGATGCTGGACTTCGGCTCCGGCTCGAAAAGCTAACGCTGGTAAACAGTTCGATCTAATAACCGATAAAAATAATTTAAAATACGGCGATTGGGTAATTCTAAACACAGGTCAATTCGGCCATGTTGGTATTGTAACTGCAGTTAACTTAAAGAATAATACAGTTACGCTCCAGTCGCAGAATCAAGGTATAATCAGAAATAAGGTAACTACTGTAACATTTAACCTAATGTCATTCTTGGGTGCATTCCGCTATAAGGCCTTCTGGAAATCAGATAAACCGGTATCTCATGAAACTGTTTATACTGTAAAGAAAGGTGATACCCTGTCAGCGATTGCACTTAAGTACGGCACTACGGTTAAGAAGTTAGCTAAAGATAATAACATCAAGAACCCAAATCTAATATATGTAAATCAAAAAATAAGGATTAAATAATGGTAAATCAAAATTTTACTCTACCACGTGGCGATGCATTACAATTCCGAATAAATTTTGTGAACGCTACTACCCTGCCAGATAACATCTATCTCACAGTTAAAGATAAATCAAGCGATACAACACCTGTATTACAGTTACAGTTAAATGATGGAATTGAAAAAGTACAGGATATGGATTCATATGATGTATTTATTCCATCAATGGATACCGAAGATCTACAACTATTGAATTACATCTATCAGATTTCAACATTATACGGTTCGGATTACGAAACGATCGTTGAAGGTAAACTAGTAATCACTCCGGAGGTATAACATGTCTGATATAAATATTCAACGCACTACCCCTACAATCAACATAGATACTGCAACTCGTAACTATCACTTACCAATTGCATCCGCTACTACGCTCGGTGGTATTAAAGTTGGTACAAACCTCACTATTGAGGAAGATGGCACTCTAAATGCAGAATCAACGGAATATAACCTTCCAGTAGCTACGTCCAGCACGTTGGGTGGGATAAAGATCGGAAACAGTTTATCAATTGCTGATGGTGTTGCATCAGTAATAGTGGATTCAAATCTAGATAGTGATTCATCAAATCCTTTGAGTAACTCTATAGTAACGTCCTATATAAATGATTTAACTACCGCAGTTCAAGATGCTGGTAGTAGCCTTACAAGTTTATCCACAACTGTAGGTACTCTTAGTAATACTGTTTCAGCTCATACCACTGCTATCAGTACAATGGATAACACGTTAGATACTCATACGTCCGCTATTCAAGCTAACTCGGATAACATTAGTACTCAATCTACTTCAATCTCTAATAATACCTATGCCATCGGTGAACTAGATACTAGAGTCCAAAACGCTGAATCTACTATTACAAGTCTATCTGATAGTATGGAAACTCTAACCGATGATGATCTAGTTACTCTACAAGTTACGGATATTCTACCAGCATCCGCATGGACTACTGGTAATATCAACGTAGTAAAGCGTGGTAACGTAGGATATTTATTTATTGATCTAGAAGGTTCACTAACAATTGCGGCCGGTTCCTCTGAAGTTCTGTATACCTTCACAGACTTAATTCCATTAGTTAAGGCCAGCTCTACCCTGCTCACTGACGGTGGCACTATCATCGGTGAATTTGATGATTATACCTATAATTTATCACTTATAAATCTTGGTTCTTCTAGCATGACTATCACTAAAGTTAAAGGTTGCATACCTGTAGTATTTGCATAATGAAGGCTAATCAAACACTTATAGCATCTGATGGATATGAAGTAGCATTATTTCCAATGCCATATCTTTATATGACACAGGATGAAGGTGGTAGTTATTCTCATTACAATACATATAACATCGACTTGATCGGATATAACGGAAGTAGGGTAATTACACGTGCGCCACTATATGCGCCCTGTACAATGAAAGTAGTCAATTATATGCCTAGTTATTCCGGCGGTCATGGTGTTACTTTTGAATCAACTAGAAAAGTACATTTACCGAATGGCCGCCTAGACTACTTAACCATCCTATTTATGCACGATAATAGTCCACCATACACTAAAGTAGGCACTGTCGTAAAGCAAGGCCAGCTCTGCTATCGTACCGGTACATATGGATACGTAACCGGTGATCACGTTCACACCTGCGTCGGTCAAGGCCACTGGCAAGGATTGATACAACGTTCCGGTGGTAACTGGGATCTAGCGAACCGCATTCATTACTGGAGTGGTGTATATGTCAACGATACAAAAATCATCGTAGGATATAGTCATAACTGGAAGAAATATAATGGTGGATCACCATCCCCTACCCCGACTCCAACTCCATCCGGTACAACTCCGAAACGTGATAAGTTCCCTTGGGTAATTGCACGTGCGCATTGGCCAAATTTTAAACGTTAAAATAAAGGTGTTATAATAAAGTTATGGGTGATGAAGAATTGACAAAGTTCCTAGACGGAGTGCAAGAAAAGCTCGGTAAAGAAAACTCGGCTTTAATTGCTGATGATCTTGGAATCTTGATCAGCAGTAACGCTGAAACTCAAAAAGCTCTAAAAGATAGAGATGCAAAAATTGAGAAACTACGTGAACGCAACGAGAAGTTAATTCTCGCAAACGGTAATCTATTGAAACAGATACCAGCGGAAGGAAGTGAACCTGTTAGTAATCGTGAAGAACGTGGCGAAAAGAAAGCCATATCCTTCGGCGATATCTTCGATACTCATGGTAAATTCTTAAAGTAAGGAGTATTATGAATCCTAGTGCAGGACTTGTAACCGCTCTCAACAAGATGCGTGAGATGTCGGTTGACTCTGGTGATATTTTCCACCAGTACTTCCCTGTTGTCGATGCCAATACTAACATCGGCGAATGGGGTGCGCCAATCTTTGGCTCAAACTATCAGGCTGTTCAAGAATCATTCTTCGGCCTCTTGAAACAGATTGCTTACGTTGCAACTGTAACTCGTCTATTTGACAATCCACTAGCACAACTCGAAGGCGAAAACATGCCACTCGGCTGGGCTGGTGAAGAAACTTACATCAATCCAGTTAAAGGCCGCCAATTCGATGTTAACGACTTTGCTGGCATTCTTCAGAAATATGAAGCTGATGTTAAGGTTCAATACTTGAACGTCAACATGGATATTCAATATCCAGTAACGCTTACTCGTGATAAAATTCGTCAAGCCTTCACTTCTTGGCGTGATCTTGAGGAATTCATTAACGGTATTGTTAATGCCCTCTACAACGGTGCATATATTAATATGTTCCAATACACAAAGGGTCTAGTTTCGGCCGCCTTCTCTGCTAACAAAGCTGCCTATATCAAGGTTAGTGCTGTTACGAACGAAGCTACCGGTAAAGCTATGATAAAGAAGCTTCGTGAGCTTTATACCTTATTCCAGATGCCATCCACTGACTTCAACTCATGGGCTAAGGTTGGTGGTGCTGGCCGTCCAGTTACGACTTGGTGTGCGCCTGAAGATATTGTCCTCATCATTCGTGCCGATATTATGGCCGCTGTTGATGTTGATGTCTTGGCCGCCGCCTTCAACATGGATAAGGCTGACTTCATTGGTCGTGTTATTACTGTTGATAACTTCGACACTTATACTGATGATGGTGTTAAAATCTACGATGGTTCCAGCATTTACGGTATCATCTGCGATAAAGCATGGTTCAAGATTAAGCAACAGGATATGGCCCTCGATATGTGGTTCAATCCTAACAACCGTAGCTGGCAATATTACCTAAACGTTGTCAAGATGTACAACTATTCCCTCTTTGCGAATGGTGTTGTAATTGCAATTGACGATCCAGATGTTCCAGCCACTAAGGTTGAAGCTGATCCGGATACTATTACTGTTACTGCCGGTAAGAAAGCGACTTCCGCTATTACTCTCACACCAGTTAACTCAACTGCTACCCTCTCGGCTTCTTCGAGTGCTACTACCTATGCCACTGTTGAAGTTTCTGGTAACAATGTAATCATCACTGGTGTAGCCGCTGGTTCTGCGACTATCACTGTTACTGCAACTGATCAAGATGGTACGACTACCCATACCGATACGATCAGCGTAACTGTTGAAGCTGCGAGCTAATCAGCTCAAACAAAATACCACCTCAAATTGGGGTGGTATTTTGATAGTTTCGCGCCTGAACGCTGTAGGTTCCGGTCTAAGTGCAGAAACGACTTAAGACAATTTAATTGTAATATATATATATTAGCGATTCAAGACTGATATGCGCATAGATGTACATAATGCTATTGCATAAATTTATTGTACAAGTATATAATGAAAGTGTAGGGCGGTGATGCCCACCCTTACCGTCCTACAGCCTAACTCCATAGAAAATAAACACATAGAATAAAATTCCTCACTGTGTTAGCCATCCACTCTGACCTCTTGTGGATGGCTTTTTGTGCTATAATGGGGTTATGGCTATAGTTACACCTTCAACTGATTTAATCCTCTTGAAGTGTCCTCTTGAAATTGACCAGCAGAATCAATTAACATTCTCTAGTTATGCCGAACAGGAAGCGTACTTTAGAACGTTAGGCCCTTTAGAAGTAACGGATTTCACTTACCAGCGTAAGGATGGTACAGTTCGATTCCCTGCTGTATTTGAGGATATTCGAAATTACAATTACTGTATGTATAAAAATGTTGCATATGGTAATAAGTGGTTCTATTGCTTCATTGAGAAGATGGAATATGTAAATGATAATGTTACACAGATAAAGCTGAAAACGGATGTATGGCAAACATGGCAGCTAAGTTTACACTATAAAGATTCATTTATTGAACGTGAACACGTAACAAATGACTCTATCGGTGCGCATACTCTTGACGAAGGCCTTTCAACTGGTGAATATATTATTAACGCATTTACTAATAAGACGATCTGTGCGCCGGAAGCGGCCGGTGCTTATATTGTACTATCTGTAACGGAATCACCTAAATATAAAGATGGTACACCTGTAACATCTGAATTCGTATCACGTGTGTACAATGGAATTGTTCAAGGCACTTATCTATATCTCTTTGATTACAATAATACCGGTGTAGCATCTCTTTCACAGTTTATTAAATGGTATGATAATCAAGGTAAAGGCAATTCCATTTGTTCTATTTTTGCAGTTCCTAAAACTATCTATCCGGCCGGTTCAATCACCAATCACACGATCAATTTAAGTAGTAATAGTCCGTTCACTGCTCAAGTTACATTCCACCAGCTAGTTTATGGATTAGGTGCTACGGATATGGGTACTACCACTTTAAGTATTAACAGTAACTTACATGGCTACGTACCGCACAATAATAAGCTGTTCTGCTTTCCATATAATTACATTTTGGCCACGAATAACCATGGTGTAAGTAACATCTATCACTGGGAAGATTTCTCAACTGCATCCAGTGTTACATTTAAGTACAACGGTGTAGTTACGGAAGGATCTAGTGTTAAATGCTATCCGGTTAATTACAAGAAGAATAACACTAACTTATCTGGTTATAGCTTCGGCCTAGATATGCAAGCTACTCCAACCTTTTCGTGGACGAATGATATGTATCTTAACTGGAAGGCACAAAACTCATGGCAGGGAATGGGTATTCAAGGTAATAACACAGTAAATACTTATATGAATCAGCCGGAAGGCGGAACCAATGCATCACCTATGGATGTATTTGGTTACTTCGGTAGTCTAATTGAAGAAGCTGGTAAATTTATAGGTTCAGCATTTAACGCTGTCAAAAATACTGTATCTGGCGCATCATATAAAGCATCACTCGTGCCGGATCAAGTCAACGGCGAAACTACTGGTGATGTTAACTTCGCTATTGGCCGCTGTGGTTTTACCTTCTACAAGATGAGCATTCGATCCGAGATGGCTGCAGTAATCGATAGCTACTTTGATATGTATGGATATAAAGTCGCTCGAATGAAAGAAATAAATATAAACACACGAAGAAACTGGAACTATATTAAGTGTGTCCAGCCGAATATTATTGCTAATATTCCTCAAGAAGATTTAAATGAAATCAAATCCATGTTCACTGCTGGTGTAACCTTCTGGCATAATCCAGCAACGTTTCTGGATTATTCGCAAAATAACGCTATCGTATAGCGAGAAAGGAAAGTATGGGTAAGAGAAAAGCTCGAAATAATCTTGAAGATGCAGTTCTAATGAACGATGCAACATACTTCGATTATCTTGAACGTTTCAAACGTATTGCTCTATCCATGTTCGAGTGGACGAATCTACCGGACTCAATGGATGCAAGATATCTTGAACGCTGTCTATACTATACCGGACAAGCGGCCATGCTCTATCTTGAGCCATATGGATATATCAATACGAAATCTGCTACATCCGGTAAGCTGAACCTATATGGTTTACCTACTAGGATCCGCTGTTACTCTTATAGCGAAATCAATACCAGCCGTAGAGTATTTAACGGTGTATCTGAAGCAGTAGCTAAGATTAACGGTTACGAAGATGATACGGATGACGATAAATCTACCGAAGCAATCTTAGTACTAAATAACTGGGAAGGTGTAGCAACTGCAACATCCGTAGAGTTATTTGCGATGCGCATGGCAATTGCTGAACGTGCCATCGATGTTAACATTCGTGCGCAGAAAACTCCATTCGTATTAGTAACGAATCAGAATAAACGTCTATCGATGATGAATGCGCTCGATCAAGTGGAAAAGAATGCGATGGCCCTAGTAGTTGAACAAAGTCAGCTAGATGCAGAATCATTCAAAACACTTCAGACGCAAGCTCCATATGTTGCAGATAAACTCACTGATTATAAAATGGGTATCTGGAATGAGTTTCTAACCTTCTTGGGTGTAGATAACATCTCTGAAAAGCGTGAACGTATGATCAGTGCCGAAACGATGAGCAATAACGAGTGTGTCAACTTGAACCTGATGTCCGGACTTAAACCACGTGAAAAAGCTGCCAAAGAATTCAACCAGAAGTATGGAAAGAATGTTGAAGTCAAGCTTCGTTCCGATGTTTACAATATTATTAAGAGTACAGAATCGATTGTAATGGATTCACTCGATACTGAAGATGCAGAAAATATTGAGAAGCTGGAGGTAGCAAATGGCTAGATATACTGTACAACTGCGCAAGGTGATTGAAACTGTCGGCGAAGATCAGGTACTTAAATGGTTTCAAGATTACGATTTGACTAACTATCTCACTTTCGAAGAAATCAGGGTTATTACAGATAAGGGTACTTGGAGTCCGGCTCGACTAGCTCGGAAAATCATTGACCATTATTATATGGATGAAATCGGATCCGAAACTGTTGCGCTATTTAAGCATCGCGTCAAAGTAGCGATGCAAGAAATCATGGAAGAAAAACTGCCATTGATTTACTCTGCTAGCTTACAGTACAATCCCTTAACGAATGTCAATTATACGGAAACTTATACTGGTGAAAATACTACTGCTAATACTACATCCAGCAACTCAACTGCTACATCAGATTCTAGCGGCCTAACGGTATCATCGGATACCCCTCAAGGTCAGATAAGTAAGAGTAATATCTTACAGGGTAAGTACGCATCAAGCACTTCTGCTAACGAACTAGAAGATACTGCTAATACCGTATCTAGCGGTGAATCTAACGGAAGTGGTACACAAGTATATACGAAACATTACGAAGGTAATCAGGGTATTAGTGCTACTTACCAGAAGATGATCGAACAGTATCGTGATAATATCCGGATGATTGATCGTGAAATTATCGAGGATTTACGTGACCTGTTTATGGTAATCTATTAAATAGAAAGGAAAGGAATGAAATGAACGATAAACCAGACAGAATGCCAAACGTGCCGCCATTTGTGAAATTTGTCGCATCTGCTGTACCAATGGTATTTGATAACTCTTTGAGCTACTATGAAGCGTTATGTGCCCTCTGGAAATACATTCAAGGCATGACAGATGTTATTAACAATAACGCTACGCTCGAAGAAGAATATATTGAGAAGTTTAATGAGCTTAAAACTTTTGTAGATGATTACTTCGCTAACCTTGATGTTCAAGAAGAAATTAATAATAAGCTAGATGCGATGGTTGAAGATGGCACTTTGCAAGAAATTATTACTACTTATCTTCAATCTAATGTAACTTGGACTTTTGATACTGTAGCTGATATGCAAGCATCTACCAATCTTATTAACGGTAGCTATGCTCGTACACTTGGTTATCACACGGTAAATGATGGTGGCGCAGGTATTTATTATATTAATACTAGCGGCACCGCTAATGAGATGGATATTGTAGCGATTGGTGATACCTTAAAAGCCCATCTGATTACTGCTGGCACTCTATATCCAGAAATGCTCGGCGCATACGGTGATGGTACGCACGATGATAGTAACGCTTTACAACAAGCTATTAATACATCGGTTACTAATATGAAGTTAATCGCAGGTAAAACCTATTCCTATGCAACTACCCTTAACATTACACGTCGTTACTTCAATCTTGATGGTAATGGTGCAACTCTATCTTATACCGGAACCGGAAACGCTGTTTCAGTAGATATGAGCGGTACAACCTCACATCAGCGTGATCTAACTGCTATTGAGAATGTGGTATTTAGCGCACCGTCTAGCCAAAACGTGCTGGCTCTTAGCTATTGTATTAAAGCTAAATTTGAAAATCTTAAGATTTACGATTTTCCTCACAATGGTATCAATTTGCTTAACAGTTGCTATGAATGTAATTTTAATAATATTTACTTAGGTTGCCGCAAGGTTGCTGGTACTGTGGGTATTACTGGTCAATTTGGCGATACTGAATTTGGTAATCTGTATGGTGTAAATGTTGAAACATTTATCTTCGGTACAGCTTGGGGATCTAACTGTATTGAAAAGATTCATGCATGGTGCTTCAATGGCACAATCTTTGATGATGAACCTGCTATGAATGAAACTCAATACAATGCATGGTTCGCAAATACTGTATTAATCAAGGTAGATAATACAACTGAAGCTAATGCTTGGGGTACTGTAATTGAATATTGTAACTGTGATACTTACAAGACTTGTATTGACTTTAACAGTTATTGGGAAAATCTACACTTCAATAATCTTTATCTCCATGCAACAGATAATCTAATAACTTACACTTCGACATATCAGAGTTATGTACATCGTATCCTTATTGATCATCTGAACTGTAACCAGACTATTGAAGCTAGTATTCCACAAGCTCTAGCATCTCGTATTCCACATATCCGTTTCGTAAATGATAATGAATATGAATATGTACAAACTCAAACTTATACAGATGCCAACAACAACGATGTAACAATTAAAGTAAGTCCAAATGAAACAAGATGGATTGAACTTCCAAAACCAAGTGCAAACCTTACTTTAACTGCTATTAATGTGTATGCTTTCATTCCATTTAAGAAAGAGTCAAATAGTGCTGATATTAACTTGCGTAGACCATATGTAGGTAGTAACAATAACTCATTTATCTATCCTACAGATTATGTAGATGACGCTACTACAGCATTTGCCCTTGTAAGATCGTTTGGTACTATTACTAGTGATAATTCACACTTAGTACCTAAATACACGTACACAGCGTAAATAGTTATCCACAGGGTTTTCCACATCCCTGTGGATTTTTTGTTACTTAATCGTGAAGTCTGTTGGCATAAGTACGACTCCACCATCGGTGTGTACGTAACGAAGCTTACGACCTTTTGGCCCAATTTCTTCATCGGTAAATGATTCTGTTGTAAATCCGATGTTGAAGTTATCGAAGGTTACAAGATGAGATAGCTTCTTAGGCATTCCGGCTACTGTAGAGTGGATTACGCCATCGATTTCTTCAATGTAGCACTTCTGTCTTAGGAATCGTCCTCTAGTCCATGTAGCTTCACAATCCCATGCTCCTAGTTCGAATGGATCTATCTTGATAGATTGGCCAATCTCATCCAAATCAGACTTATCTAGTAAGCAGTGAATAGAATCAGTATCACTATATACGTAGGCATCGAAGCCTTTATTTTTCATGCTCCAATCTCTAATATACTGACTAGTTTCGATGATATATTTACGAGCATAGGATGTAATAAAAGTCGCTACCGGAATGTAAATCGGTTTACGTTCTTCCGTAGGTAACATCGCAAAGTGCAACTCATTATCTATTAGCACTGGTGCTTTTTGTCTGCCAATAGGGTTAGTTGCCATCTTGCCATAGAGATTATTTAGCATCAGCTTCGAAAGCAAGTATTGCGGCCTGTTACCTTCTTTTTTCGCTTTTATCTTTTGCTCCGTCCAGTAGTTGATATATTTAGTAAAGATTCCTCTGGCCTTCTTGAACTTCCAGCCGCCTTGCCATTCTATTACATTCACATCATACTGCTGAAAGAATAACTCAAGATCTGGATTCGTCAGAGTTAGAGTTACGATTTCACCTCGACTTGATTCGATATATTCATTCGGCATAAAGCTCGGACTACTTTTAAGCTGAATAGATGGAATCTTATTCGGCTTGATATCAAAAGTACAGGTTAATCGTTGAGTATAAAGAGGGTAGAGCGCATCCTTTTTATACTTACCATCGAATGGCTCCGGTAAAGAATAGGGAAGCCACTCTTGAACCATCTTCGCTGGATACATGGAATTCACATCCAGCGTTAAGCCGGATCGGGTAGTTTTTTCTTTGTACTTTGGTGATAGATAAGTAAATCCGCCTTTGTAACTCTTGCGAATATCTGCATCTACATCGATTGGTAGAACAGGGAATAGCTGCTTAAAGTTTTTGCACATCGACTTAAAAGAGTGCAAGGCATTAGCACCTACTGTCATCTTAGTCATATCCTGTTTATATAGAATATCTAGCGCAAGTGCCATAATCTTCACGTCATTCCGGATGTAGTCTATTTCGTGCGGTGTTAGTTTATGGCCGATTTCACGTTTGGCAGTATAGTCGAGCGTTAACTTACTTATCGGTAGATCGAAGGACTTCGCTATCTCGTCAACCGAGAAGTTCAATAATTTCAGTGAATCGTGAAATGTTACTTTATTTACCTTATGACCTTTGACTTTAAAGTATACTTCAATAGCATAGAATTGTCCCATATCTGTAATCAAGGTGGTAAAGCTATGATCATGGCGGTTTTTCTTATCTGCCACATACTCAAAATTATTCCTAAGTAACCACGATAGAATAAACTCACCATCGAATTTGAGATTATGGAATAGACATAAATAATTTTGCTTCGGATTCTGACACCACTCCATAAAATCGTCTAGCGAGTTACCATAAATAAAGTTATCTGGATCTCCTATCTCGCAGATGGCATATGCCCATACTCTACAATCGTCTAGATCTGTAGTGGTTTCAAAATCGCAAGCGAACTTGCGCATTTTGTACCTCTCTTATAAAACTTTTTCAATTAACTTCTCTAGAAGTGCTTGGTAAATATCTTTACTTTCTTCTGCATCAACTTCACCCACTTCAGCTTTATTGCGCTGATAGCCTTCAACAATCGACTTGAATGCTGGTTCGGTGTTATATAGTTCTAACAGTTCTTGCGGTGATAATTTCTCTACGTACTCGCTAATCTGCCGGAGCAGGGCTGGTGATACATCACCCTTGTAAGCGTTATAAAATAGCATACGTTCAAAACTATTATAGAACTGTTCATCTCGTAAGCTTTTCTGTTCCGGTGTAAGCAGATTCTTATTGAAGATGTTGATCTGCTTTATATCCAGCGTGCGAATATCACGAGCGAGATAATTCATCTTAGCACGTAAATTAGCAGCATACTCGCCTTGCATCATCGGATAGCGTGTCTGGATATTATTGATAGTGTCGTACTCACGTTGCAGGGCTTCAATGGCCTTATTCGCTTCACCTTGCCGGTACATGAATAACTCATTCGTACCTAAAAGGCCGGTTTCGGTTTCTTCTACAATTCCGGCACTGGTAAAATCGTTGAGCTGGTTCAAGCGTTTACGTAAATCTTTACGATTATCTATGCCGGCTCTAATTTCTTTAGTGCTAACCTTGCTAGGTAGCAGAACTGCGCTTACACCTTTAGCTTCAAGTCTGCGGATCTTCGCATTAAATGACTTTACGGTTTTCCTAATCTGTGCTTTTAGTTGACTATCATAACGTATTGCCATATAATGTTGGTATCCTTTTTTAATTTTGATATTCATTAAGCAGGCCGGACGGATCCGACCTGCTTTTTGTTAACTATTTGCTAATTTCGCCAAGTGCGCTTTTAGTTGCGCCTTCTTTAACGTATACAGCCCTTAGTGCAGCACTAGTACCTTTACCGAATTTATTATCGTAATCGTAAGCAGAAGCCATCAAGTTGATGATTGCGCCGTATCCTAGAGCCTTCTCATCGAGATTATCTGCGCCACCAAATTGCGTGTAATTGCTTAACTTGAAAGTATACTGTTTAGTTTCAACACCATCTTTAGTAGTATAATCTTTGAACTTTGCTACTCCGCCATTGATGTTATTGTCTTTAACCCAGATGCTAATAGCATCTTGAGTCGCTTGATCAGTTGCATCAATCACGATGTTGCGACCGAATCCACGATCTTCAAGATCTGCAAAGATTACTTTAACGTCAAAGAGCTGAATTGATTTACTATTTTCTTCCATTTTATGATTTCCTTATTTTAAATTGCTTTATCTGATTTGATTTAAAAATTTCTCTTTATGGCATTTGTGTCCTTTCTTTTATATATTCATTATAACAAGAATATTCCATTTTCAACCTGTTAAATTGGAATATTCTTTTCCACAGGTGTGCAAAAGTATGTGTAAAAGTGCAAAACTTGTTATAATACAGATGAGGGTGATAGAGTACTGTTAAATCTGGGTAAGAAAGAGCGGAAAGCCATTGTGTGCAATTCCATTCGAAAAGAGTGCCGCCGCCTAGTTCCACTTGAATTGTGGGGTTTAGCAACTCTATCATTTCTCAATCTGGTGGTGATATGTTTTACGATTTTAATAAACTGTTAAGTTACAATGCACTTCTGAACTTCGTGATCGGCGAGCGTGGTGTCGGTAAATCCTTCGGTGCTAAAAAGTTCGTTATAACGGATTATTTAAAAAACGGTAACGAATTTGTCTATATCCGCCGGTATAAGACGGAGCTAGATAACGCATACGAGGGATTTTTTGATCAGTTACAGAACGAAGGTTTATTTTTGGATCATCAGTTCCGGATTACTTCATCGAAGAAGAAGATTGATAAATTCTACATAGATAAAGAAGTGTTCGGTTACGGAATTCCGCTATCTACTGCGAATATTCTCAAGTCCGCATCTTTTCCGAAGGTTAAAACTTTAATATTCGATGAATTCTTAATCGATAACGGTACTTACCATTACTTACGTAACGAGGTAATCCAGTTTTTAGACGTGATCGAGACGATCGCTCGCCTGCGTGATGTTAGAGTAATCCTGCTCGGTAACGCTATTACGATTTCGAATCCATATTTTGATTTCTTTAAGTTAACGCTGCCTTATAACTCTGAATTTAAAACATTCAAAGATGGCACGATATTAGTTAACTATATCAAGAATCAAGCATATCGAGATAAGAAGAAGTCGACTCGATTCGGTAAGTTAATTGACGGTACAGAGTACGGTGAGTATGCTATCGATAACACCTTCTTGAGAGATAACGATTCATTCCTTGCAAAGCGTGATAAAGATGCCAAAGTGTACTCTACAATTATCCTAAGAGGTGAGAAGTATGGTATCTGGCGCAACTGGAAAACTGGTTTCGTGTATATCTCAAAAGATTTTGAACCTTCGAATCCTTGTGTATTTGCCTTTGATATTAACGATCATAACGAGCATACTATTTATACTAAAGCTCGTAATTCTACATGGTTCCAGCCGGTGCTATCGGCCTATAAGATGGGATGTTTATTCTTTGAGAGTCAGAAGATAAAGAATGATTTTACATCCGTAATAGGGCGGTGCATGGTATAATAAAAATGTTGCATTTATCATTTGTGTCCTCAACTGTATAAATCAACTTCCTGTTTGATCAGCCACTATTGCGAGGGTGGCTGATTTTTTATTTAATATCCTTTAATAATGTTTCTGTAATATTGTCTTTAATTTGTGCTACAATTTTATCTTGATCTCTCTTTACTACCACATACCCAACTTCTTCTCTTAGGTAATTCTTTAGCTGTGATAGCAGCTCACATCGTGTTGTATATTTGAAGGTGTCTATTTCATCTTCTAAGGTTCTAACACGTCTTAGAAGCTCGCCAACTTGATCTTGTAAGGCTTGGATTTGCATTTTCTTGGTTATCATTTATTCTTCCTCCTCTCCGCAGAGTTCGGCGATAGTGTATGTTGCGCCGTCTGCCAAGTCTGCGTCAATGGCCCAATCCGCAAGTTCGAATCTCGGAGCAGACATGAGTTTGAAGGCTTCAAGCGTTATAACTTCTATGTCTCCCGCTTTCGCTGTTTTCTTGCATCTAACTTCTTGGATTTGTAATAACGATGCCCATAAACGAACAGCATTCCTTGCGTCCTCGTTATTGATTCGTGGCTCTTTTGGCTCGTAATCTTCCCATTCCTCGTTGAGTTTAGCGAGGGTTCTAAGCCAATAAGTAAAGCCCTCATCGGTGTCAACGTATAGCTCATGGTTCTCATATCTAATTTCGCCAATTTCCCCTGTCTTTTTATTGCGTAGTTTCATCTTTATCCTTTCCGTTAATTTTATAGTACTCACAAAGGGTGTTACAGATGTCGTAAGCGGTTGTGGTGGATTTGGTTCGCTTCCATTCGTGGAGTAATTGCTTAATCATTAGCTCGGTTAATTCTTTATTCGTCATACATATCCTTTAATGATTTTCTAATGGTTCTTTTAATTTCTTTTTCACTTGGGAGATAGTCTTGTAACACTGTGAATAGTTTGCTATCCTCGGTGATACGTTCTCGGAGTTCTTTAATGGATGCTGGCACACGTTTGCTGATGCGTCCGCCTTTTGCGCCGGCTATCTTGGCACGTTCTGCACCGGTTAGGCCATCTTTACCTACCTTTTGAGATGCGAATCCGCCTGCAGTGGAGCGTTTTCCGCCTTTACGTCCGATTTCTCTGTAAAAGTCCTTTCCGTGTAGTTTAATATTCTTTTGGGCGGCTTTTTTACCGCCTGATACTGTTCCGCTCATTCTTCCTCCTCTCCTACTTCGATGTGCAATATATGCGAGCCTGCTTCTGATGTAACTAGCAACGGAACGACCTCATGGCATTTTGGGCATCTGCATACAACTGTTGTCGTTTCGTATGCTGGTGCCTCATTAGTTACCCAATCACTCATTCTTCCTCCTCCCCGCAGAGTTCTTTTATTGCGCAGCTTCATATTTACTCCATCTAGCTTGAGCCGCTTTTCGTGCTGATTGGGTGCGCTGGGCTGGTGTTAGTTTATTATTAGTTTGCTTCATTGTGGCCGATCGCTTGGCCTTTTGTTTGTCGTATGCATCGGCCTTGTGCTTTAGGGTGTAATATTCGGATGTCCGAATAGTGATATTTTGGGGGATGGTTTTAACATCCGTGATTGATATTTGCATTTATTTAACCTCCTTTCTGTAAATCTCTTTAATTACCTTATAGATAGATTTTAGACTTTGGCCGGAGTCGTGAGCGTGGACGATGTTAGCGATGGTATTATTCCGGCCGGTTTTGAATCCTTTAATGAATTCCAGTGTTTGCTGGCGGTCGGATTCGTCGATGATATTAATTTTCATATTGCTCTTTTTCATCCTCCATTATTAAAGCGATAGCTTCATTAATTAATATATTTTTATTCTCCTCGTTGTCTACTAAAAGGCCGCAGGCGTGAAAGGCCATGCCGTCCCCGTCTTTGCAATACCAGCTTTCAATTAGTACTTCGCCGTCTTTTAGCGTCTGTTTAACGATTGATATAGTATAGGTGTTAATATCTCCACAGTAGCTATATGATTCAATTGTAGGTTGATTGATTTGCTTATGTAATTTGTTCATTTTTAGCTCTCCTGTTCTTTTAATTGATCTTTAATAGTTTGGCGGAGTTCGTCAACGGTGTTATTATAGCGCCGGATTGATTCATCATAATCTGCGCTAATGTTGGTATATTCTTGATATAGCAGTGAAGTTGCAAATAATACATCTTCGGCCTGTTGATTTGTTAATTCTAGCTTAATCATTTTATATTAACTCTACTGTAAACATATTTTGATATACGTGATATTCAGCCCTTAGAACGTCATCCTTATGATAGCTTGATAACGTTGTAATAAATTCACTTAAGGCCGCAATTTTTTCAGCATATTCCACTAGCAGATCGTATGGTAAATCTGCAAAATTTTCTAATAAATCCCTAACGTTTTGTATATGTTGTTCTTTGGTTAGAGTTTCACCGCCTTCATAGTTGTAATACATTTTATTCTTCCTGTTTAAGTTTGATCATCTTAACCTGTTTAGCCGGTTTTGCTTTCGCTTGTTGCATTTATTTCCTTGCTAACTGTCTATATTATAGCGCATATGTGCGCATAGTTCAATAGTTTTTTCGCATTTTATTATTGTAATATTTACAACGTTTACCTGTGTAAAACTCTGTGGATAACTCC
>Ga0247611_10005243_pt1 | contig 17307 bp, 23 predicted proteins | sample 177DNAGHGhighgp2_FD_192422 | JGI IMG/M metagenome (GOLD analysis project Ga0247611, IMG submission 192422) | Sheep rumen microbial communities from Palmerston North, Manawatu-Wanganui, New Zealand - 1770 DNA GHGhigh gp2 | ecosystem: Host-associated > Mammals > Digestive system > Stomach > Rumen... | reverse complement strand
CCATTGCCGAAAATTCCCTACTGCTGCCTCCCGTAGGAGTATGGGCCGTTCTCAGTCCCATTGTGGCCGTTCAACCTCTCAGTCCGGCTACGCATCATCGCCTTGGTGGGCCTTTACCTCACCAACTAGCTAATGCGCCGCAGTCCCCTCTCATAGTGGGTCGCCCCTTTAAACGTTTAGTCATGCGACTTCTAACGTCCTATCCAGTATTATCCATCGTTTCCAATGGTTATCCTCGTCTTTGAGATAGGTTATCTACGTGTTACTCACCCGTTCGCCATGGTAAGCAAGCTTACCATTCGACTTGCATGTATTAGGCACGCCGCCAGCGTTAATCCTGAGCCAGGATCAAACTCTCCATAAAAAATTTATTTTTTTATTAATCGTTTTTTTCTTGCTCAATTCTTAAATGAATTGCTTATATTGTTTGTAATTTCATCGTCATATATAGTTTTCAAAGATCAATTCGACGCATTTTTTCGTGCGCCTTAATTATTTTATCACTTTAAAAACCAATGTCAACAACTTTTTTATGTTTTTTTCATTATTTTTTCACTAAATTTTATTATGTCATTTAATTTAATACAATTGTCTTTACAATATAAACAAAAAGCACTAAATTATGGCTTAATTACCACATTTTAGTGCTTTTTATTCATTTAAAAATTTTTCAATTATTTTAAAATATTCTGAATTTTCTTGATATTTAAAATCACTTGAATCAATATTTACAACAATTCCAGGATATTTTACCTTCCTTAAATCATCTAAAGTATTAATAAAATCATCAATATTTGTAAAATCTTGTGATTTATGGACATAATGCCTATTCTCATTTAATCTTTTTAAAAATCGTTGATGTAAAACTTTATTATCTCCTTTAAAGACAAATGATAATACTTTATAATCATATTCTTTTATTATTTCATTTATTACATCCATTTCATAATCTTTAAAATTAGATTCTAATAAAATAACATTATGATTCTTTTTTAATAAATAACATTCTAAATTAAAAGATACTTTAGATAACAATTTATTCTCAGTTCTATTTTTAGCAATAAAATCATCACCTAATATTTCTTTTAAATTATCCTTATTAATAACTAATATATTAAATTTATTACCTATTATATTAGAATAATAAGATTTACCTGATGCTAAATCTCCACCAAATAAAATTAATTTTCTCATTAAATCACTTCTTCTTAAACAATTAAATTAGTATCTACATCATCATTATTATTATCTTCTTCATCTGAATCAGATTCATCTTCGAGCTCTCCGTCTAATTCATTTAATGCATATGTTATAGCATTCATTAAAAAATCAACTGTTTCTTTACTTGAAATTATGCCATCTTCAGATTTTGAATATATATGCTCCATAAATTCATTAATATTATCATCAACATTCTTTTTTTCTCTTAAAAAAGAATTTTCAATATTTAGTTTATCTAATGTTTTAGAAACAATACTATGTATTTTTCTATTATTAAAATATATTTTTTCAGGTAATCCAACATTTGAAAAAATATTATCTAATATACCAAAAATACAATTTTTATATTCTTTAGGCTCATCAACAATGTAATTAAATAACATTTTATTAGTATCGGGGCAATAAAAATAAACAATTAAAGGTCTAACATTAGTTTCTTTAATAACCATTGGAACATAAGATGTAAATATATAACATTCATGATCATAATATAAAGAATTACTAAATTCATTCACAAAAGGAATATTCTCTTCTTGTTTTTTAGGAAATGTTTCTAAATATGGAATAGACATATATTTAACTTGATATACTAATTCTTTTTCATCAATAAAGCTTAAGGCAGCTAAATCATTATTAAAATTTTCAATTAAATCATTATAATCATTTCTAATTAATGAATCTAAAAAGCTTAAATTTAATAATACATTATGCATTTCTTTTTTGTTTACAAATTTTTTACCAAATCCTGGTCTAAAGCGATACATAATTAAATTATTATCTTTCATTACCTTAGAACCATTTTTTCTAACATATTCCTTTTCATCTTCTTGAATATCTTTTTTAGAGACAAAAACAGCACATATAGAATCACAATCACCTAAATTAACAATATTATCTGATGTTGTAAATATATCATGAACATAATTAAAGCCATCATCATTTACAAATAATTGAAATCCAAATGAATCTCCAAAAAAATTATCAATAAATGTTACCATATGAATCTTTTTAGGTGAAAAATAATTATAAAAAATATCAGCAGATGAAAATTTAGAAAAATATCCATTCTTAATAAATTTTACAAATAATTTTTTTATTTCTTGATACATAGGATCAACCATCAAACATCACTTCTTTTCATAAACAACTACTCTTTTAATACCATATTCTTTATTCTTGATTAACACTAAATCTAAATAAGAATCTTCAAAATGAGTTTCCTTACCCATTTCAAAAACAACTCTTCCACCATTTTTTATTTTAGAAATACATGGTGTAATAATTTCATAAATATTATCCATTTTATATGGCGGATCTAAAATAATTAAATCATAGATATGATTATCATTATTTAAAAAATCTAAATAATCCTTATTATAGAATAAGGCTTCATTAATACCTAACTTTTTACAATTTGATTTACAAACATCTAATGCTTTATTATTAATATCGTTAAATACTACATTATTAATACCACGAGAATAAGCTTCTATACCCATAGCGCCACTTCCAGCAAATAAATCAAGACAAAAATCTCCTTCTAAATAAGGTCCTATCATATTAAATATAGCACCTCTAACCTTATCTTGAGTTTCTCTTGTAGTCTCAAGATTAGTCATATCTATAATTCTATGTCTTAATTTACCACCAATAATTCTCATAATACTCCTAAAGAATTCTTATATTTACTGTTTTACCATTAAATTTAATATTCTTATTTTCTTTAAAAAATCTTAATGCTTCTCCATTAACATCTATTATAGTCCTAGTTTTATTAATTACAATCTTACCAAAATGTTCTCTATGAACTTTTAATTGATCATGGAATAACATTACTAATTGATTTGGTCTAATTTTATCAACAGAACCTAAATTTACTTCTATTTGGAAATTCTTATTTCCATGTTCTTTTGAACTCTTCTTTGATTTTGATTTAGTATCTTTAGATTTTGTTCTTTCTTTCTTTTGATATACCTTTATTTCATTATATACCTTTTCGTCCTTATTTATAAGTGAAAGTAATCCTCTTAATAAAGGCATAGGATCAGTTGAACGTCTAGCTAAAGACATTAATAATTTATCATAAGTATTATTATCTTTATTCTTTTCAACTGCCTCGCAAATATCTAAATATAATTTCTTACTACTATTATTTTTTATTTCTTCAATAGTAGGGATTTCACATTCTTTAATAGTAGATTTAGTATATTGTTCTAATTCTTTAATTCTACCCTTTGAATGATTTGTCGCAATTGATATAGCCATACCAGTATGACCAATTCTTGCGGTTCTACCAATTCTATGAACATATATTTCATTTTCATATGGTATATCATAATTTAATACACAATCTATATCAGAAATATCTATACCTCTAGCAGCGACATCAGTTGCGATTAAAATCTTAACTATATTATCTCTGAATTGATTCATAACCTTATCACGAGATAATTGTTTTAAATCACCGTGTAAACCTTCAGCCTTATAATCATTTTTCTTTAAAAAATTAGTTAATTCATCAACAATAGATTTAGTATTACAGAATATAATCATATGATTAAATTCATAATAATCTAATAATCTTATTAATAAATCCATTTTAGAATCTTTCATACAATAATATAATCTTTGATCAATTAAATCTACTGTTAAAGTTTTAGATTCTATTTCTATTTTTTTAGGATCTTTCATATATTTTAAAGCTAAATTTTTAATGAATTGCGGTAATGTCGCTGAAAATAGGGCAGTTTGTCTATCTGAAGGAACATCCTTTAAAATAGTTTCTAGATCTTCGCTAAATCCCATTTTTAACATTTCATCAGCTTCATCTAATACTAAATATTTAACATTATTAAAAGAAATATGACCTTTATTCATCTGATCAATAATTCTTCCAGGCGTACCAACAATAATACTTGGCTTTTGTTTTAATTTCTTATCTTGAATTATATATGATTCACCACCATAGATAGCAACACATTTAATTTTAGATTTTGAAATTAGTTTTTCTATTTCACCTTGAACTTGAATTGATAATTCTCTTGTTGGGCATAAAATTAATGCTTCAACAGAACCATCTCCAACAAGTTTTTCAACCATAGGAATTGAATAAGCAAATGTTTTACCAGTTCCAGTTTTAGAGCCTCCAATAACATCAAATCCATTTAAAAGCTCTGGGATAGCTTTTCTTTGGATATCAGTTGGTTCTAATATATTTTCTTTATTTAAGGCATCAATTAGTCTTTGACTGATACCAAAGTTTTCAAATTCATTCATGATTATTCTCCATTTTATATATTAAAAAGGTGGACATTAATCCACCTTAATTTACTTAGTCCTAGGAAGGTACGAGAAGTATAATTCTTCTACGGTGGTTATCTCTCTTAACTGTAATTAGGGTTCTTAAATTAAAAGCCTACCAGCACATACAGTTCTCAATAACCTTTTAATATGGTTTGAGCTTCACGGCCTTCTTCCTAGCAATCTCATTATATTATAATTTATTTAAAAATGCAAATTTTTAAAAATTCATCAACTAAAGTTGAAGTTTATATATGATATTATAATTGACAATATTGCACTTAATATTAAAAGTACTGCAACAACTAGCATCATTGAATCTTTACTATCACCAGTATATTTTGTTTGGTTTAGCATTGGAAGCATAAATGCAATTATACCTATTAAGAATAAACAAATAGCTAATCCAAAGTGTTTGAAAAAATATGGCATTTCAGCTCCAGAAAATACAAAGCCTAGCATAGTTCCACCTATGGCTAATGTTGATAAAAATAATATTAAAATTACAATTCTAAAAATTGATTTAGTTTTAGGATCTAACATACAAACAACCTCTTTTACCATAATAAGTATATCATATAATTTAAATATAACAAAAAATTATTTAAAAAAAGTGGAGAGATTTATTAATCTCTCCTTTTTATGTTCTCTTAGTTCTTTTTAGGGGCTTGTTGTAAAACAACTACGTTTTCTACAACTTTCTTCTTAGGCTTTGCTAAACCTTTGTTTGAAGCTTCAACTAATTTAGCGAATCCATTTGGATCATTAACAGCCATGTCAGCTAACATCTTTCTATTTACTTGAATATCAGCTTGAGCTAAACCATTAATGAATTTTGAGTACTTAGTACCATTTAATTGGCACGCAGCATTGATTCTTTGAATCCATAATTTTCTGAATTCTCTCTTACGTTGCTTTCTATCACGATATGCATATTGCATAGAACGCATAACTTGTTCATGAGCAGTTTTATATAGGGTGTGCTTAGAACCATAATAACCCTTAGCTAATTTTAAGACAGCCTTACGTCTTCTTCTTGTAACATATCCACCTTTTACTCTTGGCATGATTCTATCCTCCTATTACTTTAAATTAGAGATTAATTGCTTAATTCTCTTCTCATCTGTTGAATGTACTAATGCAGTCTTACTTAAATCTTTATTTTGTTTGTGAGACTTATTAGTCTTAAGGTGACCTGTATAAGCATGGCCACGTACAATTTTACCTGAACCAGTAATTTTGATTCTCTTCTTTAAACCACTATGTGTCTTTTGTTTTGGCATTTTATAATTTCTCCTTATTTCTCTATTTTTGGTGCAATAACTGCGAATAATGATCTACCATCTAGTTTTGGCTGAGACTCAACAGTAGAACAGTCTTGAAGACTTTCAATGAATTTATTAATTACTTCCATACCTAAATCTTGATGAACAATCATACGGCCATAAAATCTTAATGTGATTTTAACCTTATTACCTTTATCAAGAATAGTTTTAGCTTTTCTAGCTTTAGTATCAAAGTCATGCTTTTCAATTGTTGGAGATAATTGAATCTCTTGAACAACCATAACCTTTTGTTTCTTCTTCATTTCCTTTTGACGCTTTTGTTGTTCAAAACGGAAACGTGAATAATCCATCATTTTAGCAACTGGTGGATTAGCATCAGGTGAAACTAATACTAAGTCTAAACCTCTTTCTTCAGCTTGTTGTAAAGCTTTAGCTTTTGTTAATACACCAAGCTTTTCTCCTTCGTCAGTAATAACTAACATTTCTTTAGCATTAATAGATTCATTTACTAAAGTTTCGTCTTGTTTTTTTTGCTTGTTAATACAAAACACCCCCTAAAAGTGTTAAAACAAAAAAGAGGACATAAACGCCCTCTTATAATCTAAAATAAATTAACAATCATTTAGTAGCCATTTGCCTATCAACTTAATCAATCAGGCGAGAAACGGGCGTTTCTTCTTTCCACATATTATCTTAACCTCGATTATTATAAACTATAGATTAAAATATGTCAATAATTTTTATATTATATTTTTATAATAAACAAACTCAATAACACTATTCTTCAAATCTTACTTTAAATTGAAGTTCACGATATTTTTTTTGAATCTCAGGTGGCATTTTTTTATAGTCACCATATTTTTCTTCTAATTCAGCGATTTGTTTTAATAAATTCAAATTATATTCACTCATCTTTTATACCACCTTTCTCTATTTCAATTAGAATAATATCATTATTCAGTAAACTCTAATTCAAACTCTAATTCACGATACTTTTTTTGAACTTCTGATGGCATTTTTTCATAGTCACCATATCGTTTTTCAAGCTCAACCAATTCAGATATAATTTTATCGTTATGATCACCCATAATTAATTACCACCTTTCTTGCTTTCTACGAAAATAATACCATTTTCTTTGCAAAACTTCAATAATAATTCTTTTCTTTGAAGCATTGTCTCACATTGCCTATCTTCTTTTTTAAAACATTCAATAATTTCATATTTTAATTTTTTTGTTATTTCATAACAATATATATCTCCGTTATTACAAGCAATAATACCATATCCTTTATTACCAGTAGAATTTAAAGCCGATATATCATTCGGACTTGGAATCGTATTACCTCTATGGTTATGAATTACTATCATTTCTGCCTCAATATTTTTTTCCAAATAATTGAACATTTCTTTTGGTCTCCTAACACTTTCTGGACCTCCATTCGGATTATAAAACCATGTTTTTGTGTTTCTATCAATAGCATAGAAACCTTCTAACTCAGTTGCTTTATCATTATTAAATATTTTTTTAATACCTTTAATAATTAAATTTGTTTCATATTTTGTAAAACCTAATTCTCTGACTCTTTGTTTATATTCATCAGATGTATAATCCGCATCTATTTTTACAAATTTAGGAATATTAGGATATGCTTTTTCATTATAGTTATTTCTAAAATGATTAAACAAACCAAATAATTTTTTTAATATAATTCTCATTATTCTTTTAAATCCTTAATATTATAATAAAACACATATATTATATAAAACAATATTGATAAAATAGGTGTTACTAAATATGAATTAAATATAATATCTGTGCCACTTATATTAATTATAGGAAATATTTTTGAAGTTATTTCTTCTATCTTAGGAAATGAGCTTGATAACAATCTTATGATTATTCCTACAAATAATATAATCATTGGTATAAATATTGAATTAACCAATGTAGTCAATAACATTGATAAGCCTGCCTCAAATATCATTGATAAAAATATAAACAATAATATTAATATAGAATTTATATTTATTTTGTATAAAGAATATCTAGCTAACGCAACAACATTTAAAATAATAAATTCAAATAATGTTAATGCAAATAAAATTAATAATAAAGTTATTATTTTAGATATTGATAAATACATTCTTTTATTATTTGAAATAAACAAAAAATCAAATGAATTAGCATTAATAATTAATGTGATAATAAATGATGCTATTATAATTCCATTAAAAATTTCAATTATTAATAATGATAATCTAAAATAATTATCATGAAATCCTTCATAATTTAATAAATACTCTTCATTAGTAATCCATGGATTAGAAATAATAAACATAAATGTAGTCATTAAAATTAAAGATAATGAAAATATAATTATAGTTACTTTTTGAAAAGAAAAATTTAAATATAATGATGATAATTTAATAATATTATTCTTCTTCATTTTTAATCTTTCCTCCTTCTAAATATAAAGTCTTTATGTTATATCCATCTAATATAAATTCATCATGTAATGACATAATTATTATTTTATTTAAATCTAATTTTTCTTTTATTTTTTCTTTAAATAAATTTTTAGCAAAATCATCTAAACCATCTAATGGTTCATCTAATAAATAACAATCAGAATCATTATAAAATAGTTGTAATAATCCTAATTTTTGTAAATTACCTTTTGATAAATCGCCAATTCTTTTATTTAAAGGCAATTGATAATAATCAATAAGCTCCTTATAAATATTTTTATTAGTTATTTCTATTACATAATCTTTTACCTTCATCAATTTAGGCATAATGAATTTATCTGGTAAATAACTAACACTTAAATCATTTTCTATTTTTCCTTTTGATTTAAAAATAATACCAGATATTATTTTAATTATTGTAGATTTACCACTACCATTTATACCTCTAAGGATATATAAGCCTGGATTAGAAAAATCGAAGCTTATATCATCTAAAATTATATTTTCTTTATATTTTTTGGTTATGTTATTAAGCTTAAGCATTTTTAAGATTACCTTCTTTCATCTTATTTTTATATGAATTAAAATCAGGATCAGTAATCATAAAGCTAAATTCACTAAAATAATATAATTCATCATCTATTTGATATGTTAAATAGCTATTTCTTACTAAATATTCATTCTTATTAGAAATAGGAATAAACATTTTATTTGATTTCATTCCTATAGGATTATTTAATTCATTCTTTTTAGGATCATAATTATTTAAATCATTAATATTTATTTCATTATCATAATATTTGTCAAATATAGCTTTTGATAAATAACCTTGATTATAATAACCTATTTTAAAATTCTTTAAGAAATTACCATTAGAACCAAATTCAATATTTAAACCAACTAAATCTAAATAATTAAACAATTTAGAATATGAACCTTCTAAATGATTAATTACTCCCTTTTTATAATTAATTGGATTTAATATAGATAAGGTACCCATAAATAATTCAAGTTCATAAGAACCATTTCTAATAATTAAATTAAAAGAATCTGAATTAAATTCTTCTTTATCAAATTTAGGTAATTTTAAATTTAATTTAACTAAATAATAATTATTCTTTTTATATCCATCTGTCTTAACATCTTCTATTTGATAGCTAATATTATCTAATTTGATTTGATAACTATTTACTTCAGGATACATAATTAATGGTTCATCACTTTTAGAATAAATATTTAATGTTATGTATTTATCACTTTTATATACATATGAATAATTTTCAGGTAATGTAAAAAATTTAATATCAGCATTTTTCATTGAACCTAATATAGTTGTGATTATTAAAGCTGTAATTAAGAAGCTATAAACAATGATAATTATTTTTCTCATTCTTCTATTAACCTCTTTTCAAGCGCAGCATATTGACTTTCAAGTGTAACAAATTCATAACAGCCTTCACCCATCTTAATTCCAAAGCTATATGAAGCAAGCATACCATTAGTAACATTTAATGTCCCCTTGGTGACAACCATATATTGACTATTAGGCTCAACGATTATATCTAATGTTCTTTTTTCTTTTATAGATTGAGAACTAGATTTAGAATATTCAACTGAAGTTTTAGCACTAACATCAGCCTTTATTTTACTAATTGAACCTGACGCACCACCAGATATTGTTCCAGAATGAGAAAATGAAACCTTATTATTTGTTTCAACAGAATAATCAACTGATATGGTAATAGGAGTTGAGCCCCTATTTTCCATACATTCTTTTATAGATGCTATATAAGTTGCGTGAACTGCTTGATTAACAGGCACTATTGATAATCCAAAAAAATGCCAGCTAAACTCATCTGAAATTTCATCTTTTTCAGCTTGTGTAAAGTATTTAATTAATTTACCAGATGACATGATTATTTCTTCATATGTTAAATAATCAGCATTTTCAGATTCAGCTCCTAATGTATTAATTTTTAAGGCATCAAATAAAATAAATAACAATACTCCCAAAATTAAAAATTTAAGCTTTTTCATAAAATATCTCCTCTTTCCATTTTTTTATTTATTAAATGATAGAAAAAAAAGGTCAAAAATTTGTAAAATATTTTAAAAAAAGTTAAATTTTTATAAAAATAAAAAAAAGTCCGCTAAAAACGGACTATTTTTTGAGAAAATTTAGTTTAATAAATTATCTATAACTTCATCAATAATTGATGAATCGATGTCTTCTGCCTTACCATTATCGATAAGTTTTGAATTATTAGGAACAATAGGTAATCTTCCTAATGGATTAATTTCATATGTTAAAGCAATATCATTTAATTTTGTCTCACCAAATGGATAAATATAATTACCACATTTGTCACATTCCATATAACTCATGTTTTCAACCAAACCTAGGATTTCAACATTCATTTGTCTACACATATTAATTGCCTTAGCAACAATCATCTTAACTAAATCCTGTGGAGTTGAAACAATTATAACTCCAGTAAGTGGCATAGATTGGAATACTGTCATAGATACATCTCCTGTTCCAGGAGGCATATCTATTAATAAATAATCTAGCTCACCCCATAATGTATTTGAATAAAATTGTCTTAATACACTTCCAAGCATTGGACCACGCCACAAAACTGGTTGAGTTTCATCATCCATTAATAAATTAATAGACATAATTTTTATACCAGTTTTAGATACTGGTGGAAACATATCAGTATCATTACCAGATACATTAGGCTCTAAGCCAAAAGATTTAGGAATTGATGGGCCAGTGATATCAGCATCTAAAATACCAACACTATATCCCTTCTTTTGTAATTCAACAGCAAGTAAAGTTGTAACCATAGATTTACCAACTCCACCTTTACCTGAAAATACACCTATTATATTTTTAATATTATTATTTTGATTGTTTTCAAAGAATTTTGGTTTTTTACCAAATTTCTCTTCAACACTCTTATCTAAATCATCCATAATCTAACTCCCAATTAAATTAGTTATTGTTATTATTTAGTTTCTTTTCATCATCATGAATCTTAACAATTAAATCTTCAATATGATTACCATAAGCTAATGATTCATCATATTTAAAAACAAGCTCAGGCATTTTTCTTGCTTTAATTCTTTTAGCAAGCTCTTTTCTAATATATCCTTTAGAATCTTCTAATGCTTGTTGGTAAGCTTCCTTATTACCATTATAAAATGTGTAATAAATATTCATATATGATAAATCTCTTGTTATTCTAACTTCAGTGATTGTTATATCAGAAAGTTTTTTATTTTTTGTATCTTGTCTTAGTAACAAAGATAATTCTCTTAAAGAAGTTGATTCTAGTCTTTCAAGTGAAATACTCATATTATCTTGGAATCTCCTTCATTATAGATGCTTCAATTACATCTCCTTCTTTAATATCATTAAAGTTTTCGATTGTAATACCACATTCATAACCATATTTAACTTCTTTAACATCATCTTTAAATCTCTTAAGAGAAGCCATCTTTCCTTCAAAAATAACAATACCATCTCTTAAAACTCTTACTAAAGAATTTCTTTCAATAACACCATCAGTTACATAACAACCAGCAATAGTACCAACTCTTGATAATTTAAAAATGCTTCTTACTTCACATTGACCTGTAACTACTTCTTCATATACTGGATCAAGTAAACCTTTTAACGCAGATTCAATATCTTCAATTAGCTTATAAATTACATTATATAATCTAATTTCTACACCCTTAGTAGCTGCCTCAGCTCTAACTGGAGCCATAGGTCTCACATTAAATCCGATGATAATAGCATTTGAAGCTTCAGCAAGTGAAACATCAGTATCTGTAATAGCACCAACAGACGCTCTAATAATATTAACCTTAGCATCTTCAAGTTTAACTTTTTCAAGTGACGCCTTTAAAGCTTCTACAGATCCTTGAACATCACCCTTAATAATAAGATTTAAAATCTTTTCTTTATTAGTATCAGCATTTTTAAATAATTCTTCTAATGATGTAGTCTTTTTAACTTGGTTTTCAATTGCCTTTGCTTTAGCAAGTCTAGCTTGAGCAGTTTCTCTTGCTAGACGCTCATCAGATAAAACCATAAATTTATCTCCAGCAAATGGAACATCAGCTAAACCAGTAACAGATACAGCAACACTTGGAGTCGCAACAGTGAATCTAGTATGTCTATCATCTTCCATTGTTCTAATCTTACCCCATGTATTACCAACAATTACAGCATCACCAATCTTAAGTGAACCATTTTGAACTAAGAATGTCGCAACAGCACCTTTACCTTTATCAAGCTCAGCTTCAATAACTGTACCAACAGCTAATCTATTTGGATTAGCTTTTAAGTCTTTCATTTCAGCTACTAATTGAATCATTTCAAGTAATTGTTCAATACCCATACCTTTTAATGCAGAAATAGGTACGAAGATTGTATCTCCACCCCAGTCTTCTGCAAGTAAATTATAGTTAGCAAGTTCTTGCTTAACCTTTTCAATATTAGCAGTTGGCTTATCCATCTTGTTTACTGCAACGATAATAGGACAGCCAGCAGCTTGAGCATGTGTAATAGCTTCTTCAGTTTGAGGTTTAACACCATCATCAGCAGCAACTACTAATACAACTATATCAGTTATTTGAGCACCTCTAGCACGCATTTGTGTGAATGCAGCATGTCCTGGTGTATCAATAAATGTAATAGCAAATCCTTTATGATTTACTTGATAAGCACCTATATGTTGAGTAATTCCTCCTGCTTCATTCTTAACTACTCTTGAATTTCTAATTGTATCTAGTAATGTAGTTTTACCATGGTCTACATGTCCCATGATTGTAACAACTGGTGGACGAGAAACAAGTGATTTTTCGTCATCTTCAATTACAAATTCTTCAAATCTTGTAATATCAGTAACTTCTTCATCTTTTAGTTCAAATCCAAAATCCATAGCTACTAATTCTACAGTTTCTCTATCAACAGATTGATTTTGATTAGCCATAATACCAAGTTGCATTAACTTCATAACAACTTGAGCTATAGTTTTACCAAGACCTTCTGCGATATCCTTTATAGTCATATCGGGGCGATAAATTAAAACATCATTCTTCTTTCCTTCATCTTTTTTGTTACCTCTTTGAGGTAAATTTGAAGTTCTAGTTTCTTTATTGTTCTTTTTAGCCACAATAAGCACCTCACTTTTTTAAAATTTTTGCAAAACCCTCATTCGTAATGCCAACAACCATTCTATTAGTTAAGCCTATCGCATGGGATAATTCTTCTGAAGAATAATCCATATTGACTAAAACATTATAGAATTTTGCTTTGTCATTTATTTTCTTTTTTGTGTTATCTGATGCGTTATTTGCTAAAAATACATAAAATACTTTATTCTTTTTTATACTTTCAACAACTAATTCTTCACCAGATATTAAATTACGGCTTTTAGCACATAATCCTAAATTATTTAAAATCTTATCCATTATAATAAACCAATTAATTCATCATAAATATTTTCTGGAACTGATACCTCAAGCTTTTTATCTAATGATTTAGATTTTTTTGCTTTAAGAATGATATCTTTATCCTTCTTTAAATAAGCTCCTCGACCATTAGCCTTACCCTTAGTATCAACAATAACTTCGCCAGATGGAGTTCTGACAACTCTAAAAAGATCTTTTTTTTCACAAACCTCTTTAGATTCTACACAAGTTCTTAATACTAATTTCTTTTCTTTCATATTAACCAATTAATAAACCTTTTTCATATGCTTCAGAAACTGGCATAATATCAATTTTCCAACCACATGATTGAACTGCAAGTCTAACATTTTGACCACTCTTACCAATTGCTAAAGATAATTGATCATCAGGTACTACAACCTTAGATGTTTTAGTCTTAACATCTATTTCTAATACCTTTGTTACATTTGCAGGTTGTAATGAATTTGGAATTAATTCCTCTGGATCATCACTCCACTTGTATAGATCGATTTTTTCTCCACCTAAAGCATTAACGATTTCTCTAATTCTAGATCCACCTTCACCAACGCAAGAACCAATTGCATCAACATGAGAATCATTTGAATATAAAGCGATCTTACTTCTATCACCAGGATCACGAGCGATACCCTTGATTTCAATGATTCCACTCTTAATTTCTGGAATAAAGTTTTCCATAAGTCTTGTTACTAGGCCCTTGTCAGTTCTAGAAACTTGAACCTTTGGATCTCTATTAGTTTGTTCAACCTTCTTTATATATACTCTAACTGAATCACCAATATGTAATTCATCATTTGGTAATAATTCAGTTACAGGAAGTGAAGCAGTTGTGTTCATGCCTAAATCTAAATTGATGAATTTTTCACCAATATTAGATACCTCAGCCTTAATCATTTCTCCTTCTTTTTCCTTGAAGTATTCATAAGCTACTTCTCTTTGACGAGTTCTTACACCTTGAGTATAAACACTCTTAGCTGCACCTACTGCAGTTCTAGAGAAGCTCTTAATATCTACTGATTCTTCAATGATATCTCCAACCTTTGCAGAAGCCTTAATTTTCTTTGCATCAGCAAGTAAAATTTCTGCTGGTTGATCTGGTTCTAAATCTTCTTCTGATAGTTTATCAACAACTAATCTAACTGAATATAATAAGATTTCAGTCTTTTCAGGATCTACAACAACTCTACAAGAAGTGTTACCATAGATTCTTTTATAAGAATTGATTAAACCTTTCTTAAAATTTTCATAAACATCTTCAACACTGATGCCTCTTGATTCAGCAACCTCTACAGCATTTTCGAAAAAAGCCTTGTTTTTCATTTTCCTAAATTTCCTCCTAAATTTTTACAGCAAGTCTTACAAGCTTAATTTCATTTTTATTAATCTTAATATTTTTGATTCTACCCTTAATATTAATTTTAACTTCTAAAACATCATCACAAAACTTTAGTAAATATCCTTCATAAATCATGTTTTCAAGTTCAACATGAATATATTTACCTATAGCTTCATTTATTTCATCATCGTTATCTAAAGTTCTTTCAGCGCCTCTTGATGACACTTCCAACAAATAATTATCCATATCTTGATCATATTTATCTAATCTTTCAGATAAGTATTCATTAGCTAATCCAAGTGTATCAAGATCTATTCCATCTTTAGAATCAACAATAACTCTTAAAATATTTTCACCAAATTCTTTCACATATTCAACACTATAAAATGTTAAATTATGCTCATCTAGAAATGGTTTTAATATTTCTTTACAAATATTAATATCCAAGAATTATCACCTCGATTAATTAAATAAATAAGAGAGGTACTAAAACCTCTCTTTCAAAAACTAGCTAAATTATAATATATTAATATATTAAAATCAATATAATATTTAAATTATTTTAAATTTTTATTATTAAATAATGCTAAAATTCTAGGATTATTAATTAGATTAGCAACATCTAAAGGTAAATATCCATATTTATCTTTAATGTTAATTGTTCTTTCATTTAAGTTATTTTGAACCATTTGAAGATCTTCAATAATTATAGAATAATGAAGTGGAAAACTTTTTTTATAATCCATTGATCTATATTTAATCATCTTCTCAAACGCATAATTCATAACATCTGGATCAGCATCTGTAAAAATACCTTCATTCATTTTATTCTTACAATCAGGAATAGCACCATTTTTAAGTAAAATATCAATTACATCTAAATTTTTATATTTAACCGCATAAAATAGTGGTGTTTCACTATCATTATTTTTGATATTAACAAATGCTTTATTTTCAATTAAATAAGAACAAACATTTAAGTCTCCTGAGGCAGCTGCGATATGAAGTGGAGCGGCACCACGATAGTTTTTAACATTTACAATTTTATCATCTAAAACTGTATTTCTTAACAAATCTAAATTTCTGCTTCTAACAAGCGCCATAAACATGGTTTCATCATTATTATTAGTTTCATAAATATCGAACTTCATTGTTTCTAAAAATAAATAAATGATTTCAGTTCTACCAAGTATAGATGCTTTATATAGTGGAGATTCACCACTTTCATTTCGAATAGTTAAATTAGCACCTTTTCTAATTAAAGTTTTTAAAAAACCTAAACGATTATTAATAACACAATAATGAACTGGAGTATTACCTAAATTATCTTTAATATCAATATCAATAAAATTTTCTATTAAAGCTTCAAAGGCTTGTGAATTACCAAAAATGATAGCAGAGTGTAATAAGCTCATACCCTTTTCATTTCTGACATTAACATCACCAGTAGCTAAATATTCTCTTAATTTTTGTATATCATTAGTGTAAATTGCGTTAAATGCATCCATATTATGCACCCTTTCTTTAAAAAAATAGAGCCTCTTTTGGGAAGCTCTATTACATAAAACTACTTATTTACTGCATCTTTTAGAAGCTTACCAACCTTGAAAGCTGGTGTCTTTTGTTCAGGTACGTCAATAGTTTCACCAGTTCTAGGATTTCTACCGCTACGAGCAACTCTTGTTCTAACCTCGAAAGTACCGAAGCCTGATAATACTACCTTATCGCCTTTAGCAAGTGCTTCTGCGATTAAATCTAGTAAATCATCAACTACCTTTTCAGCCTTACCTCTTGATAAATCGTTTGAATCAGCTAGGCTTGCAACAATTTCTGACTTTTTCAATGTCAATTCCTCCAAAATATTATATTTTTATATAATTTAATTTTATCATATTTAGACCATATTTCAATACTATGGAATAAAAAAAAGTCAAAAAATTGCTTTACTTAAAAGAATTTTTGACTTTTTTAAATTAAATAAATTAAATTAACACCTATACCAACTAAAACTGAAATTAAAATCAACAATATAGCATTCATTTTTTTCTTAAATATAAGCTTATATATGATATAAATCTCAACTAAAATAATTATTCCAAATGATGGTAAAACAACACCAAAAGTACATAATAATGCACCAAAAAATTTCTTTCTTTTATAACCAATAAAGGTTGCCATATTTATCGCAA
>Ga0247611_10005242_pt1 | contig 17311 bp, 11 predicted proteins | sample 177DNAGHGhighgp2_FD_192422 | JGI IMG/M metagenome (GOLD analysis project Ga0247611, IMG submission 192422) | Sheep rumen microbial communities from Palmerston North, Manawatu-Wanganui, New Zealand - 1770 DNA GHGhigh gp2 | ecosystem: Host-associated > Mammals > Digestive system > Stomach > Rumen... | reverse complement strand
AGCTTTTTCCAAATTTTCTTTATCACTTGTCCAATCATAAGAAACAACTCTGTCAGAGATTTCTGTCAATGCAATATCTTCAGGAATTGCAATATATACAGGTTTTTTCTCTTTAACCAAAATCTTTATTACTCTGTCTATTTCAAGTTTTGCATTATCTCTTGTTAATAAAGTTGTAGCCGCAGTAACGGATTTATATGCATTCATAAAGTTATCATAGTTTACATCTTGAAAATTATGATGGATTAGTGTTTTGTTTTCAATATTTTTTGTTGAAGGCAAACCAACAATATGTACAACCGGAACGTTCTCTGCCATACTCCCTGCAATTGCGTTTACGGCACTGAGTTCTCCGACACCGTATGTTGTAATTAATGCACCATATCCGCGTATTCTTGCATATCCGTCTGCGGCATATCCTGCATTTAGTTCATTAGTGCAGCCTACCCAATTAACATTGGAATTATTTTCAACGGCATACAATATATTAAAGTTATAATCTCCGGGGATTCCGAAAAACTCATTTACACCAAGTTCTTCAAGTCTTTTTACAATGTATTCAGCAGTATTCATTTTTATATTTACCTCTTAAAAATACTTTCATCCATATTATCACGCACATAACAAAATATAAATAGTAAATAGTCGTACGAACGCCTTGAATAAAATTTCATGTTAAAATTAGTCAAGGATAATATATTATGGAGTAAATTATGAGAAGTGATAATATTAAGAAGGGTATTGCAAAGACTCCGCACAGAAGTCTTTTAATGGCAACGGGTGTTTCCAAAAAAAATATGAATTCTCCGTTTATAGGAATTGCAAGCTCCTTTTCCGACTTAGTTCCGGGGCATATAGGGCTTAGAGATTTAGAAAGACAAATTGAAAAAGGTATTCATACAGGTGGCGGACAAGCTTTCATATTTGGAGTTCCTGCTGTTTGTGACGGAATAGCAATGGGACATGACGGAATGAGATATTCTTTACCCTCAAGAGATTTAATTGCCGACTGTGTTGAAACGGTTGCTAATGCGCATCAGCTTGACGGTTTAGTTTTGCTGTCAAACTGTGATAAAATTACTCCTGCAATGCTTATTGCAGCTGCAAGAATAAATATTCCTTGCATTATTGTTACTGCGGGTCCGATGCTTGATGGCGAAAGTAAATGTGAAAAATTAACAATGATTAAAGGTGCTTTTGAAGCGGTAGGCAAATATAGAAATGGCATAATATCGGAAGAAAGACTTTTAGAGCTAGAGGAGGCCTCTTGTCCTTCTGCAGGTGCTTGTCAAGGGTTATACACAGCAAACACTATGGCTTGTTTAACAGAAGTAATGGGGATGAGCTTGCCTCATTGTGCAACTGCGGCAGCCGTTTCTTCAGAAAAACGAAGAATTGCATTTGAAAGTGGTATGCAAATTGTTGAACTTGTAAGAAAAAATAAAAAACCTTTGGACATTATTAACAGAGATTCATTAAGAAATGCTATTATTGCTGATTTAGGTATGGGCGGTTCAACAAACTCTTTCTTGCATATACTCGCAATTGCAAATGCTGCGGGAATTGGTGATAATATGCCAAACGGAATAAGTTTAAAAGATTTTGAGGAACTATCATACAAAATACATCAATTTGTTAAACTGGAACCTTCTAATGATATTACTATGACTCAATTCCACCAAGCAGGAGGAGTTTGTGCAGTTTTAAAAGAATTAATTAAAAGTGTTCCGGAATTTAAAGACCTTGAAGGTGTTGCGCTTGCAAAAATAAGCAAAATTGTTAAAAATGCTTATACAGATAAATCTATAATACACGATTATAAAGAGCCCTTTACTACAAAACCGGGATTAGGAATTTTATATGGAAATATCTCACCTGAAGGCTCTGTAATTAAGATTTCGGCAGTAGATGAAAGCTGTTACGAATTTGAAGGAATCGCAAAAACTTTTAACTCGGAAGAAGAAGCTATGAAAGCTCTTGAAGAAAATAAAATAAAAGAAGGAGATGTTATTGTAATCCGCTATGAAGGACCAAAAGGCGGTCCCGGAATGAGAGAAATGCTTGCACCGACATCTCTTCTTGTAGGAAAAGGTCTTGGAACAAAAGCAGCATTAATTACAGACGGTCGTTTTTCCGGTGGTACGAGGGGAATCTGTGTAGGGCATATTTGTCCGGAAGCGGCAAACGGAGGAACGATTGCACTCATAGAAGACGGAGATAAAATAAGAATTGATATAAACAAGCGTACTCTTGACTTAATGGTTGATGAAACTATTTTGGAAGAACGCCGTAAAAACCTAAAACCATTTGAAATAAAAACAAGCGGATTCTTGGGTAAGTATGCAAAAACCGTAAGTGATGCATCGCATGGAGCAATAGTTTGATTTTGAACAAGAATGATTTAAGAATTTGGGCAAAAAGTAAACGAAAAGAATTAGATATGACAGAAATTAGTGTCGTATTGGCAAAAAAACTTGTTCAAACAGATAAGTACAAAAACGCTAAAAATATTATGTTATTTTACCCTTTGAAAGATGAAGTTAATCTTTTATCATTGCTTAATGATGAAACTAAAACTTTTTATCTTCCAAGAATAAAAGGTGATGAGTTAGAATGCTGCATTTATTCTAAAGGTGATAAACTATGTGAATCTTGTTTTCATACTCAAGAACCAATTTGTCCGGCTTGCAATAAAAAAAATATAGATTTAATTATTGTACCTGCACTTGCTTGTGACACTGATGGATACCGTTTAGGTTATGGCGGCGGATTTTACGACAGATTTTTAAGTGATTTTCGCGGAGTAAAAATCTGCTGTATCCCTAAAGAACTGATGGTTAAAACTGTTTATTCGGAAACACACGATATAAAAATGGATTTGATTATAAGCTGATATATTTTTTCTAAAGCATCTATTTGTAAATATTTTGTTACAAAATTTGTTCAAAATAGCAATTTTTATGAAAAAAAAGTTTTTATGTATATAAGGGAAATTATACATACTAATTGATGGAGAAAACAAGATGGCAATAGGCGCAAGGGATTACATAGACAAGCTTTTGGTAAAAAAATATGCTGATGAAAAAGTTGATAATCATGATGCAGTTGAATCAATGGTTGATCCTCAAAAAATGCTTGAAGCAATGAATGATGTTGCTGAAATCCAAAAAAATATGTTTATGCTTTCGCAAAAGCTTTATGCAACTTGCTATGCTATTAATGCAAAAGCCAGATACAAATCAAAAGAATCAGCTTGATAGTATAAAAAAACAAAAAAAGTTAAGATTTTACTTTTAATTAACTGTTTTTTAATCACTATTTGTAAAGTTTTGTAAATTTATTTTTTGATTTTATCTGTTTTATCTAAAGTTTTAAAAAAAAATGCCGTTAATATTACTATAAGGAGATTAAATAATTAATGGCAGATGACTTTAAAATAGTAAGCGGCGGGCAACAAAATCCAGAGGTATCCTCGAAAGAACAAAATAACGGGGAACAAGGGAAAATTATTGACGAAGCAAATTATAGAATAAAAGGTCCGCGTGAAAATGGGCCAACAGCTGTTGGTAGAGGCGGTGACCCGTTTTTTAGAAGAATACAGGCTACGCGTGAACAATTGCTTGAACTTATGGATGAAACTCAAACAGTGCAGGATTGGATTCAACGAGAAAGATGTAATAATGCCGCATTAGCTTGTCTTGAAGAAATTGGTCTAAAAGATATATATTTTGAAATGAAAGACGGTTTTGAAGGATATGGGAAAATTGCTCTAATGGGATTTAAAACTCCTACGGGAGTAGAGATTCCTCGACTAAAGGTATATGATACAAACGGAGAAGTTTTGGAAGTTTTAACAGGTCCTATGGCAATTAATGAACTTAATCGCCGTGCGCTTGCATATAAGGAATCATTAAATAAATATGAAGCTGTACCGCTTGAAGGAAATGCACCTGTTGAAGAAGGAATTATTGCCGACTATAGCGGAAATCCCGATGACTATACTACTTAGTTTCTTTTTTTAATGAAATACCGTTAATTTTACAGAAAGAAGTAAGAACCGCAAGCTCTTCTTTTATTCTTCGGATTAAATGCGGTTGATTGGCAACTATAGGGACATTTTTTGCCAGTTGATACATTTTTAGAGCTTGTTTTATATCAGAGGCACGATGAGAGGTTTTTGGCAGTGCCAGTTCTTGATAATACTTTGCATATAAAATGTAATCACGCATCATAATATCAAATAACTCAAATTTCTTTGTTACAAATAACGATTTTTCTATATATATTTTTGCAGATTCAAAGTCCTGTTTTGCAATATAAATTTCACCAATAAGTTTGTCAAACAGAGCTATAAAATAGTAATTGTTAATATTAGGACTTTTTGCAATATCTAAAGCTTTTGAAGCAATATCCAAAGCAAATTGAGAACCTTTTGTAACAAGCTTCATTTTTGCAATTAAATACCAAGATAACAGAACTCCTGTCGCAATTTTTTCCTTGGCAAAATATGTAACTTGCTCGTCTAATATTTCCAATGCTCGCTTTGTTTCATTTTTATCATGTAAAATCTTTGCAAGCATTGTTTTTAACATATTTTTTGTGAAATTATCATTAACATTATTAGCATATGATACAACATTAAATAATTCCGTCATTAAACTGTCATAATCTTTTCGGATAAATTTATTTAATATATCAACAAAATTCCATCTTGAAACAATAAATGAATCCATTACATCTAATGAATATTCCTTTATAATATCATCCAGAATTTGCTCTGAAGTTTGTAAATCTCCCTTTATAGTATTTGCTAAAGCAAGCGCTAAATGCACTTTGCATAATATTACAGGGTCAACAATTTTGTTTTTATCAACAATTTCAAATAACAGTTTAATAACATCAAACATTCTGTTATCACCCTGAAAAGTTAAAGCTTCTGCTAAATCAAAATAAATTTCTAACCAAATATGGTACAAATCATCCGCACTTATTACAGGTTGATTTTTTGCCTTTGTTAAATATTTTTGCAAAACAGGCATAATTTCATTATCAATTTTATTGATAACTTGTCCGTAATTTCCCAGTTTAACAAGAGGTCTTATTTCGCGCGATTTAACCAAAGCACATTCTAACTCCAATTCTTCGGGGATTTTAGATAAAACACTTTCTACACACTCGATAGCACCCCAATAATTTCCCATTTTCATTGAAGCAGACGCCAAGTATCCTAATAAATCAATGTGTTCATACTCATCATATTCATTTAACATTGATACTGCTTTTTGTAAATATTCAAAAGCGGCATTGAAATCTATAGGTTCTAATAATTTGCCGACACGGGTATATATATTTCTTTTAATTTTCTGATAATAAGTGCTTGTTTTATGTTCAATAAGCTTTAATGACTGTTTTTGAGCAATTATGTACAACCCTATATCACCAATATAAGAAGCTTGTTTCATTAACATTGTCCAAACTTCAAAAGACTGATCATTATTGTTAAGCTTTTGTACTATATATCCTAATAATGCAATAGAAGATTGTTTATATGTACTAATGATTTCATATAAAATATTAACAATTTCTTCAAATAAATCATCATTTTTTACAATCGATACTATTATTTTCCATATATCATCACTCTTAAACTCGAATGACAAATTATTGATTTGATTAATAAATCCTTTATTGACAAGAGAATCAACAATATTTTCAAATTCAGACGGTGAATGATTATCTAAACTTTCCAGTGATGCAGCATAGAATTTACGTCCTAATACAGACATGGCTGTCAAAATTCTATATGCAGCAATATCTTCTTGTTTCAAAATGCTTAAACGAGCTGCCATTACAGATTCAATTGAATTATAATTTGTATGTTCAAATCCGCTGCGGGAAATGTCTTTATAAAGCATGACCATCTGCTCGATAACAGCAGGATTACCGCCGGAAACATTCGCAGCAAGTTTCATATAATCTTTTCCTACGGTTACATCTCTATATTGAGTAATAAGTGCTTCTGCCTGAGATTCACTAAAATTTGTAACGGCTATATCTTTATAATTATTTTCGTTTAATAGCGGAGATGTTAATCTGCCTAGTCCCGGTTTTGGTTCTTTTGAAATTATTATGAATTTGCATCTTTCCAATACATATTCATCTTTTAAGAGTTCTTGTAAGAAATCAAAGGACATCCCATCTAAAAATTCAAAATTGTCTATGATAAATACAGTTTTGACCTTTTCCATGATTGTCAAAAAGACTTTTTTCATCATTATGAAGGTTTTAGCTTTATTTTGATAGATATTTTCATACTTATCTATATTTTCCGGATACAATAAATTTAGTAAATCTACAATCTCGGAATTAGACAAACTCGGAAAATCTTGTTTAAAGAAGCGCAAAGAATTTTTCTTTAGTTGTAAAGTGTCAGGACAAAAATTATTTATATTGAAAAAATTTAATAATACGTCTTGAAAATATCCAAACGGAGATAATTGAGTTAACTGATTACACGATCCAAGCAGCCAAACCAATTTTGCATTTTTTAATTCATTTATAACATAACGTAAAATTAAATTTTTTCCGCAGCCGCTTTCTCCATTTAAAGAAATAACCGATAAATTTCCGTCCTTTATTGAATCGGATAAACATACTTTTGCTTTTTGCTGAGAATATGTTTCTGCTTTGTATTCTGCAACTATGGAACTGTTTGTTTGCGATTGCTGCTTTTTATTGTTAGTAAAATCTATTCCGCATTTTCTGCAGGATTTAGCATCCGGAAGATTTGCACTGCCACATTCCGAACATATTTTCAAAAGAACAGCTCCGCACTTTGAGCACTCTACTGCTCTTATAGGATTTATTGTCCCACAATGCTTGCAAACTGAGGCAATTCTTGTTCCGCAGCTTTCGCATTTTAATGATTTTGAATCTATTTCTTTTTTACATTTGGGACACTGCATTGAGCCAACACACCTATATTAATTTAACCATTTCATCTAATGCCGCAATAATATCTTGTTTTTCTTTTTGTAATTCTTCCGCAATTTCTTCTATTGTTAAATTCTTTTTATATTTTAAATCAAAAACTTTCAAGATATTCAAATTCGGTTCTTTTTCGTTTAATTCGATTAATTTCGATACTACACCTGACAAATCTGTTTCATTCGGCTTTGACTCTGGAGTGTAGTCGAATGCTGAATAATCGATTTCCTTATGGACAATTTCTGTTTTTTCAGAATCAACTTCTTGTACTTGTTGTTCTTCTTCCGGTTTTTCTTCATCAAAATCTTGAGATAATAAATCTTCTTCAATATCATCAGAAAGGATTTCATTTTCTTCGGATAAAGAATCTTCTTCCTCATTCATAGCTAAATCTAAATTTATATTATCTTCTATTTGAAGTTCTGTATCTGCATTTTCTTCCGATTCTTCAAGAAAATCAGAATCAATGCTTTCTGCTGTGTCTTCCGTTAATATCAAATCAGATTCAACAGAGTTTTCTTCACTTAGATCGGATACTTCAGTTATTATTTCATCAGATTCTAAAACAGTATCCAAAGGTTCAAAATCTTCCACATAATCATCTAAGACAGAAGAATCTGGCTCAACATTCAAATTCATCTCAGTATCTTGTTCCAATTCTTCTTCTGATTCTTCTTCCGAATCAATATCTATTATTTCATAATTTTCAGGCTCTTCGTATGAATCTTCTTCCGTGTTGTCTTCTATATTTTCTGTTAAATCTAACTCAACAATTTCTTCCTCCGGATTTAATTCGGATTCTTCAAAATTTTCTTGTAAAGTGTTTTCATCAAAAACAATATTTTCTAAGATTTCTGTATCATCTTCCAAATCTGTATTTTCAGAAATATCTTCAGTTAAATCGGCTTCTTTTTCTTCTGCCGGTTCTTCAGTGTTATACTCAATATTTTCTTCAGGTTCGTCATCCTCAGTTAAACAAACTTCATTCAATTCAGAATCTTCTTCTTTTACCGGTTCGGATTCTTCTTCTGGAATTTCAATTACGGAATCCGCATTAATAGAATTTATCATTTTATCGACAAATTCCGTATTAACTTTTTCTGTTATTATGTCTTTTTCGTCAGAATTGTTTTGTTCCTCTGTAACAATTTCCGTATCTTCAATTTCATTTATCGGTAAATCAATTTTTTCTTCTATGCTGACGGTTGGTTTATCTATTTCATAGACTTCAGCCGGTTTTATATTTTCTGTATCAGAAATTGTTTTTTGATTAGTAATATTTCGATAACCCTGTTCTTTATGTAAACCCATTTTTTTAGGCACTGTAATAACTGAAGTAGAAACTACTTTAACAAGATAAGAGTTAATAACTCCTTCATCATCTATAGAATCAATTATTGATTTAGAATGAGTGTACACATCATCAATAATTTCATCTAAAATAGCTTCATAACCGGCAAATTTTCTATGATTTTTAACAAGTTGTTCTATCACATTGTAATATTTATTATCTCTATCCATTTACACTCTCTTCTATAATTATAAATGTATTACCAGCATAGGATTGCCTTGCAGCTTTCCGAAAGTTTCTATATTTGAACTTATATTCAAATCTAAAGCATTTTTAATTGTTTGCAGAATAACATTGTCAACCGTTTTTTCTCCGCTTGAATCTTTTATTCCGACAACTTTAAATTTGTTCATTCCTGAGTCAAATTTCAGTTCTACGGTTATTCTGTTTGAAATTGGCGGTTTTGTTAACAAAAGAAGTTCTGTTTTCAAATTTAATTGAATAATTTTTCCCAGTTTGACCAAATATCTTCTTGCAGAAGTGTTTGATGCATATCCTGCAGGAACTTCCCAGTCAACCTTTAAATTTGATACCAAAACTGAGGCATCCAAATGCTGTTCTATCGCAGGAATTTCAACAGCATTTCCAAACTCTTTATTGTTGTCTGTATTTTGTACCGTATTAACCGTTTCATTTGGCATTGCATCTTCTTTTGCTTTTTCAGGAATAACAGGAGCAATTTCTTCATTATTTAATTCTTGAATATTGTCGTTTGAAAAATTATTTTCCCCTTGCTGGGCAATTCTTGTATACCACAAATATCCGGCAGAACCGGCTAATAAAAATGCTAAAAGTAATGTTATCAACCAAGACGAACTCTTTTTCTTTCCGACAGGGACACCTTCTTGCTCTCCTGTAAATAACGTTTCTATCTGTTCTTCTGTTTTGGCAGTTTCATTTTCTTCTGAATTATCTTCATCTTCATTATCAATTAAATCTGATCCGCTCGGTGTTGTTTCAGTCGAATATTCTAAAGAATCAAATAGGTTTTCAGCTTCAATTTCATCTTGTTTTTCTTCTTCGAATAAACCGTCTAAATCTTCTTCGGAGATTGAATCATCCGATGCAGATTCAATAACAGCACTTTCTTCCGGAACTTCCGCAGGTATCGATATTAAATTATATACCGACTGTGCTTTTATAATCTTTATAAGAGCTTCTCTTGCCGTTTTGGAAGAAATCAAAACTCTTAAAAGTTGTACTTTATCATTCTCATTTAAAGAATCTTCTACAAATTCGTACAATTTTTCATTTGAAAAATCACTAACATCAGGTGTTTCTGCCAAATTTGATTCTACATCATAATAAGAACTTAAAACAGACTCATCAATATAGTAATAACCATTTTGTAAATTATCTTTATTTACGAAATCCGGTCGAATAAAACCTGTAACAGTTCCATAAGATAAATCTTGATTAAGCTTAATAAACATATATAGAGCAGGTGTTATTCCCATATCAAAATGAGTTTTGGGCACGCTTAATTCATCATCTGTAAAATATACACGCACATCTATATAATTACCATTAATGTACAAATCAGCGATATCTGCATCTTCTAATATTTTTGCAATGTTATGCAGTCCCGTTTCATAATCAAGTTCTAAAGATTCAGAACTGAAATATTTTGCAGCAATTTCAACTGCTAATACATTTGCAACTGCTCTGTTTCGCTTGTCAACATCTTGTATGGAACTACATAAAATCTGAGCAGATTCCATCTCTTTATCATAAATATTTATATTATTATCCACAAACACTCTCCCATGCTTGTATAAATCATACCACATTACACTAAAAAAATCTACATTTTAACACTTTTGAAGATTTTGAATTTTAATTTACACAAAATAAAATTAAAAATTTGTAAACAAAACAATTTCTTGATAACATATAAGATAAGTGATGTGTATTAAATTTTATACAACATTGTAACAAAATGTAAAAACATGTTTTGTAAATAGCAAAAAATTTTTTTTGAAGCCTTTTCATAAACAGGTACCACATGGGGTTCGTATGATACAAAAAATAAGCTTATCTGATAAAACTATAAATTTTAAGCAAAATGACGTCACAAAAAAGCCCGGAAAAGGTGACGAATCTGAGATTTTACCAAATACATTAAGAACGAGAGTGTTACAAAAATATGATAAAACATTGAATGCAATCACGGAATATCCGGTTAAGGGTTTAAAAGGAGATGTAAATTCCGATTTTTATGAATTTCTGTCAATGGGCATAATACCTTATATTGCAGGCAGTGCAATGTTTATTGCTATGTTCAACTTATTAAACAAACATCTTACTCCTAAAGCCTCTCTAAGAGGTAAAAAAATGGGACTTGGTGTAATCTTATACGGAATCGGAAAAACTCTTTCAAATGATTTAGTAACAAGACCTGTAGCATGGTCTACCGGAGTTGATGTAGAACTTCCATATAGAAACATATATTGTACATTGCCGACAAAACCGGGTGCCGAAGCTGTAATTGACCATAAGCATCAGCAGCGAAAAGTTTATGACAGTATAGAATTTTTCAGAAAAGATTTAATTGCAAAACATCCGGATTATGGTGTTAAATATTATGATAACATTGCAAAAAAACTTGGTATGGGTGAAAACTTAAATGATTCTGTAACCGAGACTACGCCAATCATTCAAAGTATAGTTGCTTCAACAAAAACTGCAAAAAGTTTATCTTCATACTGTTGGGCAGCTGTTGGTGTATGTCTTGCAGCACAAGATTGTTGGGCAGACTTTTTTAAGGCGTTTTCTGACAGACCAAAATATATTGCGCAGCAAGGTGACAACTTCTTCTCAAGATTTGGCGGAAAGCTTGCTAATACAGGTAAAAATATATGGAATCTGTCAAAAACTTTTGGTAAAACATTTGGAAAGGCATGTAAAACTTTATGTTTAGGAGAAAAAGGTTCTAACGGTTTCTGGAAGCATGCCGGTAAAGCTTGGTTGTTATTCACTGCAGCATTAACAATCGGTTTAACAACAAATGTTATATACAGAGCCAGACAAATGGGTAAATTGGCAAATAAAGATTTAATTGATAAGAATCAAGAAAGTACGGTGATTTAATATGGCAATAAACCCTGTACAACCGAATATAGAAACACAAAAAGTCACTTATAGGGATGCAAAAAAGCCTATTAAGACGGATAAATTTGTCCATCCGCACGCAGCAGAAGGACATTTGGTTCACGATTCACTACTTTCTATACCGAAATTTTGGATAAAAGATATTGCATATGATATGAAAGCCGTCAAAGATGGTATCAATGGTAAGGCAAAAGATCATCAAACAGGAAGATTAAATGATGTCGGACTGAAACTCGGCGGTCTCGGTATTGCTACTTATTTGGCTTCTCAAACAAGCGATCCGAAAATGAGAATTATGGAATACACAGGACTTGGTGTCTTTTTAGCTGCAATGCAGCTTTATCCTTTGCTGGCTATCAATATACCGTCAAGGCTTATTCAAGGCTATGATATAGGAAAAGAATACATAGATGACCAAGGACGTAAAAAATCCGTATTCCAAGACGGCAACTATATACCATATGATATGTACAGAGGCGAGTATACCGGTGAAGATTTGGATATCATCGGAGATAGAATGGGTATCCCGAGAGGAATAAAAAATCGTAATGAGCTTACAAAAGAGCAGATGAGAAAAATCGCAATACAAAACAACACTTTATGGATGCTTGGAGCGGGCTTTGCAACCCCTGTTATGACAGCCTTGATTTGCTGCGGTTTAGAGCAAATTATTTCTCCGGCTATGGAAATAGCAAGAAATAAAAAATACAACTCAAGAATTACAAATGCTCTTCACGCTACTCAAGAAATGTCTTTCGAGCTTAAAAATATTAAACCCAATAAACTGAGTAAAAATGTTGAGAAATTTTTATCAGAATACAAGGATAAAGAACTTCCCAAAGATAAATTTGAATCGCTTGTTAAAATGATATCAAACAATTTGGATGACAATCTTACAAGCGGTATAAAAGAGGATTTAAGCAATATACTTCAAACCGCAAGAGAGTCATATGTGCTTGGAGAAAGTTATGCAGATGATATCATAAAAGCTATTAATATGGCTTCTACCGGAAGACAAAATGCAACATTTAAAGAAATCTTTAATGTTTCTAAATCAGATATTGAAAAAATAATCAAAGATTCCGGTTCGGACGGAAAATATATAAATGACGAAGAATTACAATTTATAAAAAATAAATTAAAAAATTTATTTGGAGAAAGAATTGAAGCAAAAGGAGCTAACAAAGATATACTGTACTCTTTGCGGAATGATGCAATTGAAAATATCTCTAAGACATTTAAAAAGACTAAATCTATGTTTATTAATGAGGAAGAGATTAAAAATATAACGGATTTTGCAAAAGTTATTGGTGAATTTAAAGAAAAAGATAATATTTTATACAAGTGCAAATCGTTTAAAATTGAACATGCACCTGAAACAGTTCTTGCTCGTTCATATAAAAAATTTGAGAACGCGATTTTTGACGGATTAGATATAAAATATAGCGATCTTAAACAGATGAAAGAATCTGAAACACTTACAAAAGAAATTATTGAAAAGAAAATACAAGCATTAGTAAGCAATGAAGCAAAATATTCTAAAACAATAGAAAAATTAGCAAAAATTTTATCTGAAACAGAGATTATGCTTCACGGAAAATCTTCTGACGGTTCATATATAAAAGATTTAATTTCTGCATATGAAAATAATTACGACAATACTGCGATACGTATTAAGAATATTGCAAACGGAAAATTCTCCAAAACAATTGATAAGCTGATAAAAGAAGATAGCGACAATATTCTTGGAAATACTGTTAAATCAAGAGAAGAGGTATTCCAATTTATTGACGGTATAAAAGAACCATATATTTCTCCTGAAAGCGATTACGGTAAAAGAGCAATGGATATTGCGAAAGAAATGCATAAAGGTGTTGGTTCTTCTAAAAGAATGGCTGTATCACGTATAATTGACAGGGTTCAAGGACTTCAAAACAGTCAGCGCAGATTATTGCATACTCTTGACTATTTCAAAAGAGAAATTCCTAAAGATGAATATGGAAAACATCTTAATACAACCGTTAAAAATATATTACTGGAAGCAACTTCTGCTGACCATACATTAAAACTTCACACCGATAATAATCCTAAATATTACCAAGATTTGATGAGTAATGGTTGGTTTGAAGAAACACAAAAATCAACTACACAAGCTTTAAAAACCGTAAATGATATGAGTAAAGGTAACATTCTGGACAGATACGAAAATTATCTAAAAAGATTCAGAAATATTATGGGACAAAATGACATTGATTACACAAAACCTGATCACAGATTTGGAGAAGCAATAAATAAATTATACAGCATTGATTCAAATACAAGAATGCAAAAATATAATCTTGTGGCTCAAAATCCGATAGACTTTTTCAAGAAAGCATCTAAAACAAGGTTTGAAAATCAAAAATGGCTTAGAATAGCATCAGGAATAGGCGGTACTGTTATCGGATTAACCGTGCTTTCACAATTCCTTTTCGGAAAAATTAATAATCCGCATAATATACAAAAGCAGGTGAACAATGATACAGATAATTAACGGACTAAACACAACATCAAACGTTAAAATACCTTTCAAAGGAAACGATCACACAAGCCCTGTTATTTCAAGAACAGAGTCTAAAAATAATGACACAGTAACTCAAAAATATCTTGATAATTTGGCTTTAATTAATACTCCTGCTGTAAAAAAAATTGATAATAAATCCGCTGATAATGAAAAATATCATAATAACCTACGTTCAATGATTCAAAATAATGAATCTGTGATGCTTGCCATTGTTCCAAGGATTTTCAATGCAAAAGATTTAAACGGTGATGATAGGATATCACTAAAAAGCGGTGAGCAAGTCGGTACATTTTTAAATGCAATAGAAAGATTAGATGAGGTAAAAAACGATGGATTTAATACTATTCACATACTTCCTATTCACCCTACGGGTAAGAAAAATGCAATGGGCACGGCAGGTTCTTTATATTCACCGTTAAAATTTATAGAAGATAATGGTGACTTAGCAATTGACCCTATGTTAATTGATAAAAATGACCCTCGTTCACCTAACGAACAATTTAAAGCTTTTATAGATGAATGTCACAAGCGTAATATCAAAGTTATGTTAGACCTCCCAAGTTGTGCATCAGTTGAGCTTTTCGAGAATGAGCCTGAGTTAATGGCTTTTGGACGAAATGGCGAAGATAAAACTCCGCAAGGTTGGGAAGATATCAGAATGTTTGAGCCTTGGGCTGATATTACAAACAGAACACTGAACCCGGCACTATATGAAATGCACAGGCAATATGTAGATGCTTGTATTGATTTAGGCATAGACGGAATAAGAGCAGACGTTGCTCGTGCTAAACCTACAGAATTTTGGGATAAATTGATAACATATTCTCATACAAAAGATCCTGAATTTGGCTGGCTCGCAGAAAGTTATACATATGAATGTGCATCTCCAATGATTAACATGCCGTTTGATAGACCTGAAGATTTATTAAGGGCAGGCTTTGATGAATACTACGGTCAATATCATATATTCCATGATTGGAGAAGTGCTACGGAATTTAATGATTATATCAAACAAAATCTTGATATGTCATACCGTTTACCGGCAGGAAAATCAGTTATAGGTTCTTTCTTAACTCATGATGATGTTTCATCAATGCTTCATGGAGGAGAAAATTTTTGTAAGTTAACAACAATTCTTCAATCAACAATGCCGATGTGCAATCCTTATTTTGTAGACGGTTTTCAGACAGGAGACTATTACGATTACAAATATAGAGATACAGTAGATCCTGAAACCAGAACTGACAGACCGGAATCAAACGAGCACCGATATCATCTTGCTATATTCAATTTAGCAAGAAAACCTGGAGGTGATAGTCCTGATATAGAAAGAATCATTAAAGGCTGCACAAAAATGCGTAATGAAAATTTAGATGTTCTTGCAGATAGAAATTCAAGTTTTATTGAACTAGATAAACGCGAAGATAAGAATGACCAAATAATTACTTATGCAAGACATAATAATGGCAGAACAATTCTTGTAGTTGCAAACAAAAATCCAAACAGAAATGTTACCGGTATTATTGAAATACCAGGATTAAAAAAAGCACAAAAATTAATAAATATGGTTCCGGAGTATGGAGAAAAAAGTGAATTTCAAATAAATGAAAACGAACTAAAAGTAAACTTAGCACCTGCTGATGCTTACGTTTTTGAGATTGACACTCCGAATCTTGAAAAAGACCGAAAAGAACACACTTATAGACAAAAAGTGTAAGTTTTACGGCAAGCAATATAACTAATATGAAAATTTTACAAATCCCTAATTATGACGTACAAAATAATCAAGTATCACTAAGTTTCCGCAGTACAAATCGTGCTTATTATGATAAAACTGTAAAAGATTCTTATCTCAGTGGTATTGTTTCTAATTACACGTTTCCTTTCAGAGATGATTTTGATGATTGGTTCGGGAATATAGATTTTATTTTAAATAATTTTAAAAATAAAAAAAACATAAATATATACAGTTTAGGTTGTTCAGACGGTTCAGAGCCATACTCTATCGGCATTGCTTTAATAAAAAGTAATATGCCGGATGCAAAAAAAGTAAGGTCTATAATTGCTACAGATATAGACAGAGATATCTTAGAACTTGCAAAAAGCGGAAAAATCAATTTATCTTATGAAAATATTTCTCGAATAAAAGAACTATTAGGTGAAAATCAAGATTATTTTTATGATGAAAAAGATAAATTAAAGATGCCGGAGAAATGGAAACCCAGTATTAGAATGCTTGAAACAGATGATTATCGTTCATATAAAGTAAAAGAAGAACTTTTTAAAATGATAAAATACAGAGAAGAAAACATATTAGAGACAGTTAATTCTATAAAAGATGATTCAAATACTTTTGTCGCATGCAGAAATACTATTCCTTATCTTTCAATAAAAAATCAAAAGTTATTTCTTCATTTGCTCTCTTTAAAATTAAAGAAAAACAGCATGGTTGCTATCGGAGAATTTGATAAACAGATTAATCTTGCAAACAAATTGATGGAAGAACATTTTGCACCGACAAAAATAAGAAATTTATTTATAAAACTTTAAAAAAATATAAAAGACCGGCAAAATTATAATTTTGTCGGTCTTATTACTATATTAATATCAATTATTCTTCTTCTTCACCTGCAGTTTTTCCGTATCTGCGAATTGTTGCATTTAAGAGATTTTCATGGTGTTTATCTCTGTAAATTTGGCAAAGAAGTTTATAAGCATGTTTATTGTACGGATTATGTTTTAAAATTGTTTCTAACTGTTCTGTAGCTGAGTTAGAACGTTTTGTATAATAATCGATTAATGCAGGAAGAGTTTCTGTCAAATCGTTTTCATCAGTTGCCATTGCAATTTCAGCACAACTTTTTGCATTAGAAAATTCTTCTGCATCTAAGTACATAACAGCAATTTCATAATAAACTTCAGACTTGCTTCTTCTGTCTGTTTTTGTTTGTGCTACTGCTTGATATTCTCTTGCAGCTTTATCGTATTCAGCACGTCTTCTGTATTGTTCTGCAAGAGCCAAGTGAGTTGCTACATCAGATGCTACTATTTCATCAAGATTCTTTGTATCGTTTGTTACAGGAACATTCAATGTATTTAATATTTCAGAAACAGTAAATAATTGAGATTGTTCTGTAGCTGACAAAGGAACGTTAGTAATATCCGGTTTTACGGAATAAACTAAAGCCAAAGTTTTTAAGTCACGCATTGTAATCTCGGTATTAAATTTAGTTCCGATAGGATACATAACGTCATAAATACTTGGGCTTGCACCTGTAAGACCTAAAGAATGTCCTATT
>Ga0247611_10005241_pt1 | contig 17314 bp, 11 predicted proteins | sample 177DNAGHGhighgp2_FD_192422 | JGI IMG/M metagenome (GOLD analysis project Ga0247611, IMG submission 192422) | Sheep rumen microbial communities from Palmerston North, Manawatu-Wanganui, New Zealand - 1770 DNA GHGhigh gp2 | ecosystem: Host-associated > Mammals > Digestive system > Stomach > Rumen... | reverse complement strand
ATATAAGACAGCTGCAATACAGTAAAAATAGTAGATATAACAATTTCAAAACAGATAAACACAGATATAATCATAATAAAATAAACCCAAAACAGATAGACCAAAAGGCATGAACCAAGGAAAAAACCAAGGTTCATGCTTTTTGTTTATTTAGATATAATTAAATTGTGTAAAATCAAATTTTGTGCTACAATATTTACACATAATAAATTAAGTTGAGTTTATTTTTTTTTAATATGATTTATATTGACTTGGAGTTAACTCTAGGTGGTAGTATATCGAAGTAATAAGAGTAATCGGAGGTATTAACAAATGAAAGAATATAGACAGGAATTTTTTAAAGGAGAAAGAGCCTTATATGCAGCAGATGGTATAAAGGTATATGATTCAATTTTTGATGATGGAGAATCTCCTTTAAAGGAAAGCAAGAATGTAGAAATATATGATTCACAGTTTAAATATAAATACCCATTGTGGTATTCAAACAATGTAACAGTAAAAGGAAGTAATTGGCTTGAAATGGCACGTTCTGGTGTATGGTACACTAACAATATTTCAGTAGAAGATGCGTTAATACAGGCACCAAAGAATTTTAGAAGATGTGATGGTGTTAGCTTAACTAATGTAACAATGACAGATGCTGCAGAGACTTTCTGGAGCTGCAAGAACATTAAGCTTAAGAATGTAACAGCTAAGGGACATTACTTTGCTATGAATTCAGAGAATATTGAAATCCAGGATTTTAAGTTAGATGGAAACTATTCATTTGATGGTGCTAAGAATATTACAATTAAAAATGCAGTACTTTTATCAAAGGATGCCTTCTGGAATACAGAAAATGTAACAGTTTATGACTCATACATTTGCGGTGAATATCTTGGATGGAATTCTAAGAATTTAACATTTGTAAACTGTACAATTGAGAGTTTGCAGGGACTTTGTTATATCGACAATATTACCATGAAAAATTGTAAGTTAATCAATACAACTTTAAGCTTCGAATTAGCAAGCAATGTAGATGCAGAAATCACAACTAAGATAGATAGCGTATTTAACCCAATAAGTGGTACAATTACAGCACCACAGATTGATACATTAATAGTTGAGAAGGATATTGTAGATCCAACAAAGACTAGAATTGAATGTAAGGCTGTGGGAGAGAATGTAGAAGTAGTTGAATGGAGACGATAAAATGGGTAAATATAATTTCGATGAAGAAGTTAATAGACGAAGCAGTGACTCATTAAAGTGGGATGTGGATAATAACGAACTACCAATGTGGGTAGCAGATATGGATTTTAAGACAGCACCACAGATAAGACAGGCAATTGCTGATAGATTAGAGCATGGAGTCTTTGGATATGCAGATATAATGCAGGATTGGTACGATGCCTATATAAATTGGTGGAAGAATAGACATGGATTTGAAATACAAAAAGAATGGCTGATTTTTTCAACAGGAGTTGTTCCATCAATTTCATCCATTGTAAGAAAGCTAACAACACCTAATGAAAAAGTAATTATTCAGACACCGGTTTATAATATCTTCTTTAATAGCATTGTAAATAATGGATGTCGTCCGTTAGAAAGTCCATTAAAGTATGAAGATGGTAAGTATACAATGGATTTTAAGGATTTAGAAGAAAAAATGGCAGACCCACAGGCAAGCCTTATGATACTTTGTAATCCCCACAATCCTGTAGGAAAAATATGGGATAAGGAATCATTAGAAAAAGTTGGCGAGTTAGCAGCTAAATATGGCGTAACAGTAATTTCTGATGAAATTCATTGCGATATTACAAGGCCAAATAAGTCTTATATACCTTTTGCTTCAGTATCTGAAACATGTAGAGATATAAGTATTACATGTATTGCACCAACAAAGTGCTTTAATATAGCAGGAATGCAGACTTCAGCTGTAGTAGTACCTAATCCATTTTTAAGACATAAGGTATGGAGAGGACTTAATACAGATGAGGTTGCAGAACCTAATTCATTTGCACAAGTAGTAACTAAAGCTGCATTTAATGAAAGCGCAGACTGGCTTGATGAAATGAGAGAGTATGTTTTTGATAACAGAGAATATGCTAAGGAATTTATTGAAAGAGAATGCGAAGGAATTCATGTTGTAGATGCTGATGCCACATATTTATTATGGATTGATATAAGTAAAAGCAATAAGCAAAGCGATGAAGTTGCAAGAATAATAAGAGAAAAAACTGGACTTTATATAACCGAAGGATTAGAGTATGGACAGGCTGGAGCCAACTTTATTCGTATGAATGTTGCTTGTACAAAAAAGACATTACAAGATGGATTAAACAGATTTAAAGAAGGAATAAATAGTTTATTATAAACAGATAAAAAAGAGGAGTTGGATAGATGATTATACCGTAAAGGCAAATCAAAAAACCAACTCCTCTTATTTAAAAGGTGTTATTTATTATTTTCTGCAATTGGTGGGTTGTCTCCCTTATGCTTTTTGATAATTTCGTCATAACGACGCTGTGAAGCAATTTCCTCAGGAGTTAATTCCTCAGGAGTATCTTCAATCGCATCTAACTGTGCAAAAATATCCCCTAGTTCGTTTAGATCGATTAAATTCTTGTCATCTGCCATGCTAAATCTCCTTTCGCAAGGTAAAAGATTTGTTAGTATAAGTTCTAAATACTATTTGAATTGCAAATAACGAATTTAAATATTAGTTATCGTAAGACTTAAAGAACTGCTCAAGTCTGTCAAAAGTACGGATAAGTACTTCAGCTTCTCCAGGCTGTAAATCTTCCATAACTTTCTCTATCATCTTCTTATGGAAATTCTGATGATGGAAATACGCTGCAATTCCTTTTTCTGTAAGTGTAGCATAAACCACACGTCGGTCCTTATCACTACGATATCTTACAACGTATTCCTTTTTTACAAGACCGTTAAGGCCTGTTGTTAAAGTACCCATTGTTACACCCAAATATCGAGAGATTTGTCCCATTGTCTGTGGTTCTTTAATACCAACAGCTTCAATAATGTGCATATCGTTAACGGAAATATCACTAAATTCATCGGTGATTAATGCTTTTCTTTCAATATCCAAAATGTCATTGAAGATGTCGACTAATATTCTATTTAATGATTCATAAATGTCCATGTTAATTGCTACCTTACCTAATTTAATTAATATCTAAATTATATATTAAGAATTAAGGAAATGCAAGGCTTCAAAAATGTATTTAATAGATTAAAAATTAATAAAATGAAGTCTTATAAGGACCTTGTTTGGTTGCTTTTTGGGTATCCCTGTAGTATCATTTACTTTAGGTTTCTAAAGTAAAAAGATGGGAGGAAACTACATGAGATTTATAGCAATTGGAGAATTAATGTTAAGATTATCTCCACCAAACTACGAGAAAATCGTAACAACTCATGACTTCAGGGTAAACTATGGTGGTGCTGAGGCCAATGTTGCAGTATCCCTTGCAAATTTAGGGGTTGATTCAACATTTTTTACGGTATTACCTAACACTGACCTAGGTAAATCAACAATAAATTACCTAAAGTCTAATGATGTTCATACAAAAGAAATAATTATGGCTGATGGCAGAATGGGCATTTATTATTTAGAGGAAGGTGTTTCAGTACGTCCTTCTTCTGTTATATATGATAGAGGAATGTCAGCATTTGCTGAGTACGATTATAAAGACGTAGATTTTGAAGAAATCTTAAAAAACTATGATTGGTTACACTTAAGTGGTATTACACCAGCTCTTTCATATAACTGTAGAAGATTAGTTGATAGAGCAGTTAAGGCAGCTAAGAAATTAGGATTAACAGTAAGTTTTGATCCTAATTTTAGAAGTACACTTTGGTCTTTTGAAACAGCAAGAGACGTATTATCTAAGTATCTTCCATATGTAGATGTACTTATTGGTATTGAACCAATTCACTTATATAGAGAAGATGGAACAGATTATAAAGATGGTTTAACTATGGATCCAACATTTAAACAGATGGATCGCGTATTTAGAGAAATTGATAAGCAGTATCACATGAAAGCAATTGCAAGAACTGTACGTTATGTACATTCAGGAAGCAATAATTCATTAAAGGCATTCTATTATACAAACGGAGAGACATACGAAAGTAAGACAATTAATTTTGAAATTGTTGACCGTGTTGGTGGTGGAGATGCATTCTCATCAGGACTTATTTATGCCCTTATGGAGAATATGTCACCAGAGGATACAGTAAACTTTGCTGTAGCATCATCAGTAATGAAGCATGCTATTAGAGGTGATACTAATATTACTAGTGTTGATCAGATTAAACGTCTTATGACTAATGCATCATTTGATGTTCAGAGATAATAATAAATAATACATCACTATAATCGTGATTTTAACCGACCTAAGGATTTAGACTACGATATTTTATTATTTGCCGCAAGTTTTGGTAAATATTATCAAAATCTAATGACTAAAGGTCGGTTTTTTATATGAAAAAAATAGGAGAAATATTTTACGATTTGTTGTAAAATATATTATTGCGGAAAATTTGAAAAAGATTTAGTGAGGTTAATTATGGTAGTTTTTCCAAAAGGTGGAATTAAGGCTCAGTCAACCCTACTTTCAACATATAGTAAGGGAGAGGCATTGTCGAAAAATGGAGCCATTGAAAAGATTGATTTAGAAAAAGGTAAAGGTGGTCACTTAGAATTAACAGGTGAAGTACTAGACGAAAAAGGAACTACTTACGATGCAAGCATTTCATTTGAACCATTAGACGATAAGGTAAGTGCAGTAAAGATTATTGATTGTGGATGTTCATGTCCATCTAAGAAGGGACATAAAGGTTTTTGTAAGCATATAACAGCTCTAGCTTTAGTAACTAATAAATTAATGAAGTTAGATGACATAAGAGAATTATTAGAATCTAGTGAAGAGACAAGAGTAAGTTTTGAAGCAGGAGCAAATGATGAGAGTAAAACTGGAAATTCATTTCTTGATTCATTATTTGATATGGGACTTGAGGATTCAGTTAGTTTAGGAGCAGATGTTTTTTCTAATAAGGCAGATGCAGATAATATAACATCGGCTAAATTATTTAAATTAATGAATAATGAATTAATGGATGAGTATTCTAAATATGAATCTGTTAATGGTGTTAGTAATCTTGGAATGGAAGTTACACTTAATTTAGCAGTTACAGGTATTTTTGCTGAATTTAGAGTTGGTGATAGATATAAGTATGTAATTAAGAATATTGCTGAATTCTGTGAAGCAATGAATTCAGGCGAAGTGGTAAGCTATGGTAAAAATCTTGAGTTTAAGCATGAATTAGCAAGTTTTGCTCCAGAATATAGACCACTTGTAAAGTTCTTAAGTACAAGTATTTACTTAGAGGAAAAATATAAGAATAGTGATAATTTTTCAAAATACTATTATAGAGCATCAGGAGATAAGACAGTAGAGATTAAACCTCATAACTATAGAGCATTCTTTGAAACATTAGATAGATTAGAGATAGATTTAACTGGATTATCAACTAACAGAGTAAAGATTTTAAAGGATGACCACAAATTACAGTTAGGATAAGTGCAGATGAGGAAGGGGAATTTGCAACAGTAGAATTCCCAGAATACATTTATCTTGATGGCCTAGATATGGGAATTATGCTTATTGATTCAACAATGTATGTATTATCAAAATCATATGTTGATGCAATGGGTGAGATTTTAAAGGTATTTGCAGAATATGTAATACCTTCAAATGAAGATAAATTCGATAAATACAGTATTAGGAAGAGAGAGAATTTTATAATGCAGGTATCAAAGTCAGATTATGGTACTTTTGCAGAAACAATTCTTCCTAAGCTTGAAAAACATACAAATATTGAGATTGATGGTATTAATTTTGATGAATACACAAAGCAGGATGGAATCTGTGAACTTAAGTTTGATGTAGATAAGAGTGGTAACATTATCTGTAGTGGTGTTATTAAGTATGGCGATGATAAGATTGTAGATTTAGGTGAAACTTCTATAAGTGGTGATTTATCAGGAAGAAATGCCAAGGCTGAGGCTAGAATCAAGCATATGCTTAATGAGTATTTCTTAAATAAGAGAAAGGGCAATTTATGGGTGTTACCAAAGGATGAGGATGATGCTCTTGCACGTCTTATTGATGAGGGTATACCTAAGTTTGAGGATATAGCTGATATATTTGCATCAGATGCATTTAAGAAATTAAAGGTTGTAGTTAATAAGCCAATTTCTGGTGGTTTAGCATTAAAGGGAAATCTTCTTACAGTTTCTTGGGATGTAGAAGGAATGTCTAGAGAAGAATTATATGAAGTACTTGATGCTTATAGAGCTAATAAGAAGTATTTTAGACTTAAGAATGGTGAAGTCTTAAGAATTGCAGGAACAGATATTGAAGAACTTGCACAGTTAGAAGATGAATTAGGATTGTCTAAGAAGGAATTCTTAAGTGGTGAGACAGAAGTACAGTTATTTAGAGCATTACATCTAAATGCTCTTATGATGGAGAATAAAGAAGGAATCAAGTTTAGAACTAACAAGGAATTTGATAACTTAATAAAGAATTTTGAGAACTTAAGAAATAAGAAGCATAAGGTACCAAAGATAGTAAATGCAACACTTCGTGAATATCAGAAGGAAGGTTTTAATTGGGCATGTGCATTATCAGAATTCTCATTTGGTGGAATTTTAGCTGATGATATGGGTCTTGGTAAGACACTTCAGATGATAAGTTTTCTTGCCACAAGACCAGAAGAGCACCATATAGTAATTTGTCCAGCATCATTAGTTTATAACTGGGAGGCTGAAATCGAGAAGTTTGCCCCTTCTTTATCTGTAAATGTTATTTCAGGTAGTAAGGAAGAGCGAAACGAGCAGATTACAAGATGTAATGAATGTAATATTAATATTACATCTTATGATTCATTAAGACGAGATATTGAAGAATATGTGGATTACAATTTTGACTGTCAGATTATAGATGAAGCACAGTATATAAAGAATCCAGGAACAATGGTATCAAAAGCTGTTAAGTCAATTAACTCAAGAGAAAGATTTGCCCTTACAGGTACACCAATTGAGAATAGACTTAGTGAATTATGGAGCATTTTTGACTACTTAATGCCAGGATACTTATATAAATACAAGAACTTCAAGGAAAGATTTGAAGAGCATATTGTAGGCGGAGTAAATGTAGGTGAGGACTTAGAAAGAGAGAATGACGCAACTTTAAGAGCACTTAAGGATTTAATTTCTCCATTCTACATTAGACGTAAGAAAGCAGATGTATTAAAAGACTTACCTGATAAGGTCGAGAAGGTTGTTTACTCTAAGATGGGACCTAAGCAGGAAAAACTTTACTATGCAGCTGAGAAAAATCTTGTTGACCAGATTGGTAGCAAAGATAATAAAGAATTCAAGGAAGAAAAATTACAGATTCTTGCTGAACTTATGCGTCTTAGACAGCTATGTTGTGATCCTAAGCTTGCATTTGAAAACTACAATGATGAGTCAGCTAAGTTAGAGACATGTATAGATTTAGTAGAATCTGCAGTTGAGGGTGGTCATAAGATTTTACTCTTCTCTCAGTTTACAAGTATGTTAGAGAAGATTGAGGAAAGACTCGCTCAAAAGAATATTTCTACACTTAAGCTTACAGGACAGACTCCAAAGCTTAAGAGAATGGAACTTGTTGAGAAATTCCAGGAAGGAAAGACAGACGTATTCTTAATTTCTCTTAAAGCAGGTGGTACAGGACTTAATCTTACAGCAGCAGATATGGTTATCCACTACGATCCTTGGTGGAATGTTGCAGCTCAGAATCAGGCAACTGATAGAGCACATAGATTTGGTCAGAAGAATACAGTTACAGTTGTTAAACTTATTGTTAAGGGAACAATTGAAGAAAGAATTATGGAATTACAAAATAGAAAGAAAGAATTAGCCGATATGGTACTTTCAGCAGAAGGCGTGGCTATTTCATCACTTTCTAAGGATGACCTTCTTAAGCTTTTTAACAAGAAGTAAATTGGGTTGATAACAATGTACTAATGATGATAAAATATATTGATATAAATTAGCTGATTAATTGTTTTCTTCTAAGGAGGTTTTGCATGCTAGATTTTAATTATGTTGTTCGTACAGATGTAAGATTTGGTAAAGGTCAGATAAAGTCTTTACCTGAATTGGTAGCTAAATATAATAAGGATTCCCTTGGTTTATTAGGCACTATAAATAGTAATGAGCATCCTAATGTCTTACTAGTTTATGGTGGTGGAAGTATTAAGAAAAATGGAATTTATGATGATGCCATAAAGGGCTTAGAGGCTTGTAAGGTAATTGAACTTAATGGAATTGAGCCAAATCCGAAGATCGATAAGATTAGAGAAGGTGCAAAGCTTTGCAAGGAGAATAATATAGATGTAGTTGTTGCAATTGGTGGAGGATCAGTAATTGATTCTTCTAAGATGATTGCAGCAGGTGCATTTTATGAAGGAGATCCATGGGATATGGTGCTAGATAGCAAGAAGATAGGTAAGGTTTTACCTGTAATTGCAATTCTAACCATATCAGCAACAGGATCAGAATCTAATAAAAATGCAGTTATATCTAATATGGAAACAAATGAGAAATTAGGAACAAGTTCTAAGGAATTTATACCAAGGGCTGCTATATGTGATCCTACTTATCTATTCTCTCTTCCAGCAATTCAGACAGCAGCTGGTACAGCAGATATTATGTCTCATGTTTTTGAGCAGTATTTTAGAAAGGATACAGGAGCTTATCTTACACAGTCTTTTTGTGAATCTATATTAAAGACTTGTATTAAGTATTGTCCTGTAGCTCTACAAGAACCAGATAACTACGAGGCAAGAGCTAACTTAATGTGGGCAAGCACAACAGCTCTAAACAGTTTGATGTCTTGTGGAACAAGTGGAGCTTGGACATGTCATCCAATAGAGCATGAATTAAGTGCTTATTATGATATTACTCATGGTGTAGGTCTAGCGATTATTACCCCTAGATGGATGAGATACATTTTAAATAAGGACACTGTTCTTAAGTTTGCTCAGTACGGTCATAATGTATGGAACATTAGAGGCGAAGTATATGATATTGAGACTTTATCAAAGGGAGAGTTAAGTATTATTGCCAACGAAGCAATTAATAGAACAGAGATGTTCTTTGAGGCTTGTGGAATTCCAATGACACTTACAGAAATTGGAATTGATGAGTCTAAGATTGATTTAATGGCAGAGGATACTATTAAATATAATGATTTGTCAAATGCTTTTGTGCCATTAACTAAAGAAGATATAAGTAAGATTTTAAGAATGTGTTTATAGTAAGAGGTAAAAAATGGAAAAAGAAGCTATATCAGTAATAGTGCCAGTTTATAATGTTGAAAGCTATCTAGAAGAATGTGTAGAAAGCATTATAAATCAAAGCTATAAGAATTTAGAGATAATACTAGTTGATGATGGTTCAACTGATAATAGTTCTAAAATATGTGACGATTTTAGTAAGAAAGATATTAGAATAAAAGTAATTCATAAAGAAAATGGCGGAATAAGTAAAGCAAGAAATGCAGGAATAGAAATAGCAACAGGTGATTATATAGCTTTTATGGACAGTGATGATTGTATAAAAGAGACATTTATTGAAGAACTATATAAGCTATTAAAAGAAAACGATGCAGATATTGCTGGATGTCGTTTTTATAGAAATATACCAAACACCACAGATTTCGTATATCCAAAAGAATCAGAGGATTACAATTTCGTAACAGATTCCAAGGGAATGATGAAGAGACTCTATAATGACATGGGAGTATTTTGTGTGGTATGGAATAAATTGTATAAAAAGGACATAGTGAAAAAACATCCATTCCCTGATTTAAAAATAGCAGAAGATGCATATATAATGCGTGAATATATGTTTGAAGCCAAGAAAATAGCCTGGACTAGTAAAGCCCTTTATATGTATAGAGACAGACCAGGAAGTATAATGACTTCTAAGAGAAATTTTGGTATAGAAGAACAGGAACAAAGAATGTTCTGGTTAGAGAAGCATATTGCCTATTATAAAGCTAATAAGATGGATGAATTACAAGCACTAGCGGAGAAAGTTTACCTTTTCAATATACATGAAGTTTGGTCAGATTTAGATAAGGGTGCTAAGAAATTTTATAAGAGCAAATATTTTGAAAAATATGGACATATGCTAAAGACAAAAGGTAACCCAATAAAATCTAAAATAAAATATACAATATTTGCAATTAAATTAGTTTTGTCGTAAACTTGAACGAGGTGGCACTTTGTGCCACTTCGTTTATTATGTAAAAATATGACATCAAAGGAAAATTAATTTATATGAAAAACAAGAAAATAGACGCAGTAGTATTATGGGTTGACGGTAATGATCCAAAATGGCAGGAAGAAAGAAAGCAATATAAAATAGCTAAGGCAGACGAACAGGGAAATCCATCATCATGCTTTAGAGATTATGATTTATTAGAGTTCTTCTTTAGAGGAATTGAAAAAAACATGCCATGGATTAATAATGTTTTCTTTATTACTTGGGGACATTTGCCTAAGTTTTTAGATACTAAAAATCCAAGACTAAAAATTGTAAATCATAAGGACTTTATACCTAAGGAGTATTTACCAACATATAACTCCAACGTAATAGAGTTAAATTTACATAGAATTAAGGAACTCTCTGAGAATTTCATCCTATTTAACGATGATATGTATGTAATAGATGAATTAAAAGAAGAGATGTTTTTTAAAAACGATTTAGTTTGCGACAGTCTTTTTTCTAGAACAATGGTAAATTATGTTTATGGACATCAGATTTATTATACAGTCTTTAATAACATGAGCTTAGTAAATAAGCATTTCTATGGACATAAACCATTTACTAAGTGGATAAATCCGAAATATCCATTAAAAGAAAATATATCTAATGCTGTTAATAGACTAACTAAGAGATATTCAAGTTTTGAAAATCAGCATGTAGCCCTGGCACATAAAAAATCAACTTTTGAGGAAGTCTGGAAAGAAGAAGGAGATGTCCTTGATAAAATGTGCCACAATAAATTTAGGACTGCTTATGACTTTAGTCATTGGTTAATGCGCTATTGGAGATTTGCTAAGGGAGATTTTAATCCTATTAATGTAGGGGACATTGGCTTTTATACAGACGTTAACTGGAATATTGATGACCTGGTGGATATAGTTGTAAATAAAAAAGAAAAGATATTTTTATTAAATGACTCATCAGAGGAGTCAGAGGAAGATTTTATAGTACATAGACAAAAAATCTATGATGCCTTATCTAAGGTTTTACCGGAAAAATCATCCTTTGAGTTAGATAGTAAGATTAAAGAAATGTAGCATAAAACTTTTGATTTTAGAAAGAAGCATCCCTTGACTTTTTTCTATATATTAACTACAATTAGTTAAAATGCATAGACGAAGACAGTAGCTTAAGTTTGAAGGTAAGAGCGAGCCGGGTTGGTGTGAGCCGGTATTAGTAGGACTTAATTGAACATCACTTCCGAGCAGCCAAGCAGAAATAAGCTAAAAGCTTAGAGTAAGTAAGGACGGTAATCCCACCGTTAGGAGAAATCTAGGGACGCATATGCTGGTATGTCGTAATTGGTTAATAATGAGTGAATTTTCGCCCCATTGCCGTTTACGGCAGTGGGGCTTTTGTTGTAATAAGGCAAAGAAAGGAAGAAAAACAATGGTTTACAAGAAAGTATCATCAGATATGAATTTCGTCGAACGAGAAAAAGAAGTAGAGAAATTCTGGAAGGATAATGACATTTTCCAAAAGAGTATTGATAGCCGTAAGGAAGGAGAAACATATACATTCTATGATGGACCTCCTACAGCTAATGGTAAGCCACATATTGGACATGTGCTTACAAGAGTTATTAAGGATATGATTCCAAGATATAGAACAATGAAGGGTTATCAGGTTCCAAGAAAAGCTGGTTGGGATACACACGGCCTTCCTGTAGAACTTGAAGTAGAGAAGATGCTTGGTCTTGATGGTAAAGAGCAGATCGAAGAATACGGTCTTGAACCATTTATTAAGCATTGTAAGGATTCAGTTTGGAAATACAAGGGAATGTGGGAAGATTTCTCATCAACTGTAGGTTTCTGGGCTGATATGGATAATCCTTATGTAACATATGACGATGACTTTATTGAGTCTGAATGGTGGGCTCTTAAGACTATTTGGGAAAAAGGTTTACTTTATAAGGGCTTTAAGATTGTACCTTACTGTCCTAGATGTGGTACACCTCTTTCATCTCACGAGGTTGCCCAAGGATATAAGACAGTTAAGGAACGTTCTGCAGTTGTAAGATTTAAGTGTGTTGATGAAGATGCATATTTCCTTGCTTGGACAACAACACCTTGGACACTTCCAAGTAACGTAGCTTTATGTGTTAACCCAGATGAAGTTTATGTTAAGGTTAAGACAGCTGAAGATAAGGTTTATTATATGGCTAAGGCTTTACTTGATTCAGTACTTTCTGGATTATCAGTTAAGGAAGGAAAGACAGTAAAGGGCGAAGCTCTTGATAAGAATGAGAAGGGTAATTTTGTAGCTAAGGGTTCAGGTGAAGGCTTTGACTATGAAATCCTTGAAGAATATAAGGGTAGCGATCTTGAACATAAAGAATATGAACCATTATTTGCTTGTGCTGGTGAATTAGCTGCTAAGCAGAATAAGAAGGGATTCTTTGTAACATGTGATTCATATGTAACTATGTCAGATGGTACAGGTATTGTACATATCGCTCCTGCATTTGGTGAAGACGATGCTAAGGTTGGTCGTAAGTATGACCTTCCATTCGTACAGTTCGTTGATGGTAAGGGTGAATTAACTAAGGAAACACCATATGCTGGTACATTTGTTAAGAAGGCTGATCCATTAGTACTTAAGGACTTAGATGCTGAAGGTAAATTATTTGATGCACCTAAGTTTGAGCATGAGTATCCACACTGCTGGAGATGTGACACACCACTTATCTACTATGCTAGAGAGAGCTGGTTTATTAAAATGTCAGACCCAGAAGTAAAGGCTAACTTAATTGCTAACAACAAGACAATTAACTGGATTCCTGAGACAATTGGTTCAGGTAGATTTGGTGCTTGGCTTGAAAATGTACAGGATTGGGGTATTTCTCGTAACAGATATTGGGGTACACCACTTCCAGTATGGGAAACAGAAGATGGTACAGAAAGAATCTGTATTGGCAGCAGAGAAGAACTTGCTAAGCTTTCTGGTAACCCAGACGATGCTAAGGTAGAACTTCATAGACCATACATTGATAAGGTTGTTATTAAGTCACCTAAGACTGGTAAAGAAATGCACAGAGTTCCAGAAGTTATTGACTGCTGGTTTGACTCAGGTTCAATGCCATTTGCACAGCATCACTATCCATTTGAGAATAAGGACTTATTTGAGAAGCAGTTCCCAGCTAAGTTCATTTCAGAAGCTGTAGATCAGACAAGAGGTTGGTTCTATTCACTTCTTGCTATTTCAACACTTCTCTTTAATAAGGCACCATACGAGAACGTAATTGTACTTGGTCACGTTCAGGATGCTGATGGACAGAAGATGAGTAAGTCAAAGGGTAACGCAGTTGATCCTTTTGATGCATTACAGAAGCACGGCGCTGATGCTATTAGATGGTATTTCTATGAGAATTCAGCACCATGGATTCCTAATAGATTTAAGGATGAATGGGTTTCAGAAGGCCAGAGAAAGTTCATGGGTACATTCTGGAATACATATGCATTCTTCGTACTTTACGCTAATATCGATGATTTCGATGCTACAAAGTACACACTTGAATATGATAAGCTTTCAGTAATGGATAAGTGGGTATTATCAAAGCTTAACTCACTTGTAGCATTAGTTGATGATAACTTAGCTAACTATAAGATTACAGAAACAGCTAGAGCTCTAGAAGACTTCGTAGATGAATTATCTAACTGGTATGTAAGACGTAGCCGTGAGAGATTCTGGGCTAAGGGTATGGAGCAGGATAAGATTAATGCTTATATGACTCTTTATACAACACTTGTAACTCTTGCTAAGATTTCAGCTCCTATGGTTCCATTTATGACAGAGAATATCTATCAGAACCTTGTAAGAAGCATTGATAAGACAGCTCCAGAGTCAATTCATCTTTGCGACTTCCCAGTTGCTAATGCTGAATTTATTGACAAGAAGCTTGAAGAAACAATGGAAGATGTTCTTGATGCAGTAGTTATTGGACGTGCTTGCCGTAACACAACTAATATTAAGAACCGTCAGCCAATTGGTAAGATGTTTATTAAGGCAGATTGGAAGTTAGATGATTTCTATACAGCTATTATTGCTGATGAATTAAATGTTAAGTCTGTTGAATATAAGGATGATGTAAGAGACTTTACAAGTTATTCCTTCAAGCCACAGCTTAAGACACTTGGACCAAAGTACGGTAAGATTCTTAATAATATTAGAACAGCTCTTACAGAACTTGATGGAAATAAGGCTATGGATGAGCTTAACGAAACAGGAGTATTAAAGCTTACAGTTGCAGATCAGGAAATCGAACTTTCTAAGGATGATTTACTTATTGAAATGACTCAGATGGAAGGTTATGTTGCTAGCTCAGATAAGGGTGTAACAGTAGTACTTGATACTAACCTTACAGAAGAATTATTAGAAGAAGGCTTTGTACGTGAAGTTATTTCTAAGGTTCAGACAATGCGTAAGGATGCTGGATTTGAAGTTATGGATAAGATTACACTTTACATTTCAGGTAATGATAAGGTAGCAAGTCTTGTAACTAAGAATGCAGAACAGGTTAAGTCAGTTTGCTTAGTTGAAGAGATTAAGACAGATAGTCTTGCAGGATCTACTAAGGACTGGGATATTAACGGTGAGAAAGTAAGTCTTGGTGTTGAAAGAAGATAAAAGATAAGTTGTCTATAGAACATTGACTAAATTATAGACATAAATAAAATCGGGAAATGAAATATGTCATTTCCCGATTTCTTTTTTTAAATGTAATTAGCTATCTTGTTCGATATCAGTTTTTACTCTTTCAATGTGCATTGCAAGATAACCTATTTCGATATCATCTAATTTAGTACCAAGGCTTTTTCCTAATTCTTCGCAAACTGTAGCAGCTATACCGAAGGATTGAGGGAAAGTATTTAGAATGTAGTCATTCATATTTAGTTTAAGAGGCTCATTGTGTTGGACTCTTGCTACCATATATCTAATGTGATTCATTAGACGGTTGTATGAAAGAGAATCAACACGAATGGTTGTCTTAGTAACATTTTCTATCATGGTGACACATTCGCGAACGGCTCTAGCAATTTCCATTGATTGAGAAATTCTGTCATTTGAAATGGCAGAGTGCACATGAAGTGCTACATAACCGATTTCATCATCACTAATTTCTATATTAAATTGTTCCTTTAAAAGAGGTCTAATAGTCTCTGCAATCTTATATTCCGAATGAAATAAAATCTTTATATCATCGATTAATGGATTAGAGATTTCCTCGCCCTTTTCAATTCTTTTTACAGCAAACTCTAAATGGTCTGCCATTGGGAAAATAATGTTATGATCAACATTATCAAATTTCTCATCTGCAATACAAAGAACAGCATCAGCAAGTTCAATATATATTGGTGATACGTTCTTAATAAATTCCTTTATATTGCCACGTTCCGTTGTTTCCTCTAAAGAGAAAATTCTATCGTCTGAACTAATGGTAATTTCTTGAGTTGGTTTCTTACCGAAACCAACTCCTTTACCAAGTACCAAATATTCTTTTAATTTATCTGTGTTTACGGCAATTACCGTATTATGATTTAATACTTTTTTTACCTTGTACATATCTTTATTTTTTATTCGAAGATTTCTACTTCAAATAAAGGTTCTCCTGATTTAATTGCACCTGTTTTAAGAAGACGAACCTGCATTGTATCCTCGTCCATATCTGAAACGATAATTGGTGATGCAACAGATGGAGCGTTGTTCTTAAGATAATCAAGATCAAGTTTCATAAGAGGTTCACCTTTCTTAACTTTCTGACCATCTTTAACTAACACTTCAAAGCCGTTACCGCCAAGTTTAACAGTATCAATACCCACATGGATAAGTAAGTTGATGTCATCTTCAGTTACAAAACCGATAGCGTGCTTTGTATCGAATATAAATCCAATCTCACCATCAGCAGGAGCGTATACATATCCTTCCTTAGGTGTAACAACAGCACCATCACCCATCATTCTACCAGCAAAAGCTTCATCAGGAGCATTACCTAAATCATCTGCTTCACCATTCATTGGGCTATAGATTGTAACTGTCTTAATAGCTTTCTTAGAATCGTTTGATTCTTTAGTTGTATTATTGTCTGTCTCTACAGGGTTATTACTAATATACTCCTCATTAGGAACTTTTTCTAGATAATCTTCTAAATTTGATTTAATAACAGTAACTCGTGGTCCATAAATAATCTGAACACCCTGACCGTTAGTAACAACACCTGAAGCACCTGTACTCTTAAGTAAAGCCTTGTTTACAAGTTCTGGCTTATTAACTGTACAACGAAGTCTTGTAGCGCAGCAGTCAACATCGGAGATGTTCTTCTTACCGCCAAGACCTTTCATAATCTGATCGCTTAATTCATCAGCTGCAGATAAAGCATTAGCTTCACCAGCTTCGCCAGCCTGCTTTGCCTTATAATCAGCCTTTGTATAAAGCTTTGTTTCTTCTGAATCATCTTCTCTACCTGGAGTCTTTAAGTTTAACTTCTTAATAAGGAAGCTAAAGATAATATAGTAGAGTAAGAAGTAAATAATACCAACAGGAATGATTAATAACCAGCTTGTCTTGGCATTACCCTGAAGGATACCAAAGAGGAAGAGGTCAATAAATCCACCTGAGAATGTAAGTCCAACTGCGATGTTAAGCATATGTGCAATCATGTAAGCTGAACCAGCTAAGATTACCTGAACACCGAAAAGTACTGGAGCTACGAAAAGGAATGAGAACTCGATAGGTTCTGTAATTCCTGTAAACATAGAAGCAAGAGCAGCTGAAAGTAAAAGGCCACCAACAGCTTTCTTTTTCTCTGGTCTAGCTGTTCTATACATAGCAAGAGCAGCACCTGGAAGACCAAAAATCATAAAGATAAACTCACCTGAGAAGTATCTTGTTGCATCTGCACTAAAGTGTGCGATATCTGCTGAGTGA
>Ga0247611_10005240_pt1 | contig 17315 bp, 15 predicted proteins | sample 177DNAGHGhighgp2_FD_192422 | JGI IMG/M metagenome (GOLD analysis project Ga0247611, IMG submission 192422) | Sheep rumen microbial communities from Palmerston North, Manawatu-Wanganui, New Zealand - 1770 DNA GHGhigh gp2 | ecosystem: Host-associated > Mammals > Digestive system > Stomach > Rumen... | reverse complement strand
AGCAAGAGACGAGTATTTCAGAGAAACGGGAGTTTACGTTCCCGTCTGCTCCGACGGCGGCATCGTGCACGACTATCACATAACCCTCGCTCTCGCGATGGGCGCGGACTTCATCATGCTGGGCAGGTACTTCGCACGCTTCGACGAAAGCCCGTCGCACAAGGTCAACGTCAACGGCACGTACTATAAGGAATACTGGGGCGAAGGCTCCGCGCGTGCGCGAAACTGGCAGCGTTACGACCTCGGCGGCGACAAAAAACTTTCGTTCGAGGAAGGCGTCGATTCCTACGTGCCGTATGCGGGCGCGCTGTCCGACAACGTTGCACTGATGCTTTCGAAAGTGAAATCCACGATGTGCAACTGCGGCGCGCTGACGATCCCGGAATTCCGCGAAAAAGCAAAGCTCACGCTCGTTTCCGCAACGAGCATCGTCGAGGGCGGCGCGCACGACGTCATCCGCAAGGATACGAGCCGCAGCTTCCCGTCGTAATCCGAACGCAATCGAAAAAGCCTGCCGGAGATCCGGCAGGCTTTTTTGTTTCTATTTGGCGCGTCAATCCGAGACGTCGACGTCCGGCACGATCAGGATCTCATAGTCCGGATACTGCGCCGAAACCTCGCGGTGCAGCGTTTCCAGCGCTTCCTTGCGGTCGACGTCGAAGCTGAGCACGACGTCGAAGCGCATCGTCCGATCCTCCGTATCGGCATAGAAGCCGTGCATGCCGAGCGCCCATTCGTGCGAAAGGACGGCGGATCGGATCGCGTCGCGCATCGCGGCGGCCTCGTCATTTTTCGTGTTGTGCGAATAGACGCTGATGCCGGTTAAAATCACGCCGGTCTTCCGGAAAACGTCCGTCTGCAAACGGCGGCTGATGCGATCGACCTCGTCAACCGTCATCGTGTCCGGCAGTTCGATGTGCACGGAACCGTAGTTCCGGTCCGGCCCGTAATTGAACAGCGTCACGTCGTATGCGCCGCGCACGGATTCCTCCTCGCAGATCACGCGCTTCAGTTCCTCGGTCGTTTCGGCGTCCTCGCGCTTGCCGATGATGTCGTTCAGCGTTTCGATCATCATTTCCACGCCGGCCTTGATGATGAACAAGGCGATCACGACGCCGACGTACGCCTCGAGCGACACGCCCCAGATCAGATACACGATCGCGCTCGCAAGCACCGAGGCGGAAAGGACCGCATCGAACATCGCGTCCGAGCCGGACGCCGTAAGCGCGCCGGAACGGACCTTTTTGCCCTGTTTTTTCACGTACAGACCGAGCGCCAGCTTAACGGCGATCGCGACGGAAATGATGATGAGCGTGGCCGTGCCGTACGCGGCCGTTTCCGGATGGATGATCTTCTTGATCGATTCGACCAGCGACGTGATGCCCGCGTACAGAACCAGCGCGGCGACGATCATTGAACTCAGATACTCGATCCTGCCGTAGCCGAGCGGATGCTTTTTGTCCGGCTGCTTCGCGCCGAGCTTCGCGCCGATGATCGTAACGATCGACGAGAGCGCGTCGGACAGGTTGTTGACCGCATCCAGGATGATCGCGATGGAGTTGGAAACGAGTCCCACCGCTGCTTTGAAGCCGACGAGCAGCACGTTCGTAAGGATTCCCACAATGCTCGTCCGGACGATGACCTTTTGTCTGTTTTGAGATGCTTCCGCAATGTCTTTCATTTCTTCCCCTTACAGAATCGCTTCCACCGCTTTTTTCACGTCCGCCATATCGACGGTCGGCTCGAACCGCGCGACGACGTTGCCTTTGCGGTCGATGAGAAACTTCGTGAAGTTCCACTTGATATACGCCTTGTCGCCGAACTGCTTGTTGTTCATCTTGGCGAACTTCTCAAGCATGGCGTTCTTGATGCCCTTGCCGAATCCCTCGAACGGCTTTTCTTCCGCAAGATACGCGAACAGCGGATCGGCGGTTTCGCCGTTGACGTCGATCTTCTTGAACTGCGGAAAGTCCGTGCCGAACTTCAGCGTGCAGAACGAATGGATTTCGTCCTCGCTGCCGGGCGCCTGATTGGCGAACTGGTTGCAGGGGAAGTCGAGGATCTCAAATCCCCTGTCTTTGTATTCCTTATACATCGCTTCGAGCGGCTCGTAGTGCGGGGTAAAGCCGCAGCCCGTCGCCGTATTGACGATCAGAAGCACCTTGCCCGCGTAGCTCGAAAGCGCGACGTCGTTTCCTTTTCTGTCCTTCACCGTAAAATCATAGACCGTCTTCATTGTTTTGCTCCTTTCTGTTTTTGCGATGGTCCAGCAGTTCGTATAAAAGCGTGTAAAGCGCCTGCGCCTTTTCCGGCGGCAGCGCGATGCAGCCTGCCACTTTTGCGGGAACGTCCTTCGCTTGCTTCTGCAGGGCGCGGCCGCGTTCCGTCAGCGTGATCACGACCACGCGATCGTCCTTTGCGCTGCGCGTCCGTTCGATATAACCAGCCTGCTGCATCTTTTTGAGCAGGGGCGAGATCGTACCGTTGTCCAGCAGCAGCGTTTCGCACAGATCGCCGACCGTTACACCGTCCTTTTCCCACAGCGCCAGAAACACGATGTACTGCGTGTAGGTCAGCCCCAAAGGCTTTAAATGCGGCGTGTAAAGCCCGATCACGTCCCTTGCCGCCGCGTACAGCGGAAAGCAAAGCTGCCGCTCGAGTTTCATCGCCTCGCGATAATCGGATTCCATGCCGTCACCTCTCTCTGTTTGATTCAATTATATTGTATCAAATATAAATACGGATGTCAAGCGCATCTTTTGTCGTTTTCTTGCAAATATCACGGGTTTCGGCTATACTGAATCCGAACGGAGTTCCACGAATTTCAATTGAACAGGAGATTTCCAATGAAGATTCTGGTTTTGAACGGCAGTCCCAAGCGGGACGCAAGCGATACGATGCACCTCACGCGCGCGTTTCTCGACGGCATGAAAGATGCGGGGGAGCAGGAGATCACGACGGTCCACGCCGTCGACAAACACATCGAATACTGCACCGGCTGTTTTTCCTGTATGCGCAACGGCGGCACGTGCGTGCTCGACGACGATATGCGTGAGATTCTCGAGGAGATTTTAAACAGCGACGTACTGCTTTTCAATTTTCCGCTGTACTGCTACGGCATGCCCGCGCCGCTGAAGGCGCTGGTCGACCGGATCCTGCCGCTGAGTTCGATGCGGATGGAAAAGATCGGCGAACGCTATGAGCACGTCGGGCAGGCGGATTTCTCACATCTCAAATATGTGATGATCTGCGGCTGCGGCTTCCCGAACAGCAGGCAGAACTTCGAGGCCGCCGTCAAGCAGTTCGAACTGCTGTTCCCGGAGGGACGCACGATTTTTACCGTGCCGGAAAGCCCGATGTTCAGCGTGCCGGAGGCGAGGGAGGTCACGGAGCCGCGTCTTGCGCTCGTGCGCGAAGCGGGCAGGGTCTTTGCCGAAACGGGCACGGTCCCCGACGCATTGATCGAAGCGATCGGCACGCCGATGATTCCCGAGGAGGTTTATGCCGGCATGGTCAACGGCACGATGCAGTAACGGATCTCTTTTACACAAGCGACGAAGGCGTCGAACGAGCCCGCGCGCCGATGACGGCGCGGCCGGGGAAGCGCTTTGCCGCGGCGGGACCGACCCGTATGACAAGGAGGAGCCATGATCGTTTTGCGCGATATGATCGAATCGGATATCGAGGACTACGTGCGCTGGTTCACGACGGAGACCGAATGGTCGGACTGGGACGCGCCGTGGGAACCGGTCGGATCGAACCCGGAAGAGGAGCGGAAAAGCTGGACGGAATACTACGGTTCCGTCAAAGACCTTCCGCCCGACGCGCCGCGGCAGAAGTTCGAGATCGATCTGGACGGGCGGCATATCGGCTGGGTCAGCCGCTATTTCGATCTCGGAGATCTCGACAATCCCGAACAGATCCCGGCGGTCGGCATCGACATCGCGGAGCAAAATGCGCGCGGTTCGGGCGCGGGTACGGAAGCGCTTCGGCAATTCATCGAATATCTGAAGATGCAGGGCGCAGCCGGCGTGTTCACGCAGACCTGGTCCGGAAACGTTCGTATGCTGCGCGTTGCGGAAAAGCTCGGCTTCGTTCCCTATGCCCGTGTAAAGGGTATTCGCACCGTCCGCGGAAAGAAATACGATGCGCTGACGCTGAAGCTGATTTTTGATTCGGAGGAAGCAAAATGACCGGATACATGGCGGAAATGCGGAAACTCGTGGGACACCGGACGGTGATGCAGTGTGCGGCAAGCGTCGTGTGCATCGACGAAGCGGGACGGATGCTTTTCGGGAAGCGCGCGGACAATCACCTGTGGGGCTATGCGGGCGGCGCTTGTGAGATCGACGAGCGCGCCGGGGACTGCGCAAAGCGGGAACTGTTCGAGGAAATGGGACTTGTTGCCGACGAGCTCACGTTTTTCTGCGTCAATTCGGGACCGGAAGCGCATTACATCTATCCGAACGGCGACGAAGTCTCCAATTTTGAGATTGTGTATCTCTGCAGAAAATGGCGCGGCGAACCGACCGCGCGCGACGGAGAGATGGAGCAGCTGCGGTTCTTTGCACCGGAGGAAATCGACCTTTCGATGATCTCGCCGCCGATCCGGTCGGTTGCGGCTGCGTTGAAGGAACATCTTATGACGGAGGGGCGGCAATGATCGTCCCGGTTGACAAAACAAATCTTGCGGACGCGGCGGCGGTGCACGCCGCGGCATGGCGGGAATCGCACCGCGCATTCTGCGCGCCGGAGTTCGTGGAAAAGCATACGGCGGAGCGGCAGGCGGCATATCTGCAAAGCAAAGCGGACGCCGGAAGCCGGATCTTTCTGCTCGTTGAGGACGGACCTTCCGGCGTCGTTTCCGTAACCGGAAACCGGATCGAGGACCTGTACGTGCTTCCGGAAAAACAGAGACGAGGGTACGGAACGAAGCTTTTGCGGTACGCCGCCGCGATCTCGCGCGGTACGCCGACGCTGTGGATTCTTGAAAACAATACGGGCGCACGGCGGCTCTATGAGCGTGTCGGCTTTTTTGAGACGGGAAACCGGAAGATCACGCCGGGCGGGCTCGACGAGATCGAGTTTGCATGGCGGGAGGACCGTATGGAAACGGAACGGCTGATCATCGACCGGGTCAAAGAGACCGACAAAGCGGATTATTTCAACAGTATTTCGCATGACGAAACGGTCCTCGAAACCTTCGTCTGCCGCTATGCGGAGTCGCTCGAGACGTTTGATTTTTCCGCTTATCTCGGACGCGACGATCTGTTTGCGATCCGCCTGAAAGAGACCGGAAAGCTCATCGGCATCATCCTGTATTTTGACGAGGCGGACGGCGCGTGCGAGATCGGCTACGGGATCGGCTCGGCGCATTGGGGAAAAGGATACGCGACCGAGGCGGTCAAACGCTTTCTTTCCTATCTCTTTTTGGAAAAGGGCATGAAGCGCGTGTGCGCGTCGTACTTTATCGGCAACGACGCCTCGCGCCGCGTGATGGAAAAATGCGGCATGACGTATCTGCGCTTTTCCGAAAACGAATTCGAGTATCTCGGAAAGCCGCGCGATCTCGCCTATTACGCGATCGACGAAAAGACCTTTCACGCACCATAAAAACGTAATCAAAAAAGCGCTGCTCTTGCAGCGTTTTTTGTATATCGTTCAGTTGGACTGCGGCGCGGTGGGTGTTTCGGAAGGCTTCGGCGCTTCCTTGGGGGCGTCGGACGCCTGAGCGGGAGATTCGGGTTCCGGATCGGATTGCGGCTTCGTCAGCAGCGAGAAATACCGCTTATGCGCGCGCTCGTACGCGGCGTTGAACGATTCGTCGCCGCCCGCGTGTAATCGCTCAAAGTACAGATGCTCGTGATCGGCAAGCTCCGGCTGGACGCGGACGACGGTCGCCACGCCGACGTTGGAGCATACGTCGCCGATGCGGTGGAACTCGACCATGAGATCGGAGAACGTCGTATCGGCGTACGAATTGCATTCGCCGGTGCTCATGCGTTTCAGATGGTTGCCGCGCAGCACGGTAATGAGATCGCCTGCGACCTGCACGAGCGGCTCGATCCGCGCAGCGGCGTCGACGTCGCGCTTCGTAAAGGTCTGACCCGTTTCGTCGAGGATCTGCATCAGCAAGCTTTCCAGCACCGCAAGTTCCGAGAGCGCGGTATCGGAAAACGCGGTGTTGTTCGTTTTGAGCGATTCGGCGTACGCCGCGATGTTCACCGCGTGGTCGCCCAGCCGCTCGAATTCCGACGTGACCTTATAGTACTGATTCAGGATCGAAACGTGATACTCGATCTGCAGATGCGGCAAAAACTCCACCATATACCGGCTGACGTAGTCGGTCATGCGGTCGATCTCGTCCTCCTCGGCGAGGATCTCCTTATGGACGGCAGGATCGTAGGTTCGCAGCAGCTCGAAGGATTTTTCGAGGTTTGCACGCGCGGCGGCGAAGATCGCGAGCAGCGTTTTGTAGCAGCTTTGCAGCGCCAGCGCGGGGGTGTTGAAAAAGACCGGATTCAGCGCGTCGGTCACGGCCTTGTATTTGCCGCCCTTTGCGGGTTTGTCTTTCACGATCTTCTTCCCGAGCTTCTCAAAGAGCCCCAGCATCGGGAACAGCGCAAGCGCACAGGCGAGGTTGAAAATGGTGTTCGTGTTCGCGATGACGCCGGAGTTCACGGTGCTGTTCCACAGCCCGTCCAAAAGGCCGACCTTGTGCACGATTGTCACGACGAGCAGCACCAGGATCGATTTGCCCAAATTGTACAGGATGTTGATGATGCCGACACGGCGCGCATCGGCTTTCGAACCGATGGAAATGACGATTGCGGTCGTTACACAGTCGCCGAGATAGATGCCGACGATGACCGAGTAAATGGACTTGAACGTCAGCGCGCCCGTTTGGGAAAACGCCTGTAGGATACCGACGGCGGCAGAGGAGCTTTGCAGCGTGAACGCGACGCCCGCGCCGGTGAGATACCCTAAAAACGGGTTGTCGCCGAGTCCCTTGAAGAGTGTTTCGATGACGCCGGACTCCGCAAGGCTGTTGACCGCGCCGGTCATGTTCAGAAGTCCGGAGAACAGAATGCCGAAGCCGATCGCGATGTTGCCGACGGACCGCGCGTTTTTAAAGAAGTTCGCCATGATCAGAACGATGCCGATGATCAGCGCGATCGGGGCGAGCGTGGACGGCTGCAGAAACCGGAGGAAGGACGTTCCGGAGGAATTGATGTCCAGCAGACGGATGATCTGTCCGGTCACGGTCGTGCCGAGGTTCGCGCCGATGATGATGCCGAGCGACTGATGCAGCGTCAGTATCCCCGCGCCGACGAGACCTGCCGTGATAACGATCGTGGCGGTCGACGACTGAATAAGCGCGGTGACCAGCACGCCGAGCACAAACGCCTTGATGGGGTTGTTCGTTACCTTGCCCATCGCTTTTTTCAGCGTACCGGAGGAATTCTCTTTTAAGGAGTCGCCCATGAGCCGCATGCCGTACAGGAACATGGCAAGCCCGCCCAAAAGTGAGATCACGTTGAAAACGTCCATACGATCCTCTCTCGATTCTGCAAAAATGCGGATAAATCTACATATATAACCATATCATGAAAGCCGGTCTCCGTCAAGAGAACGGGGAAGATCCGAACCGCAGCAAAAACACCGGCCGAAGCCGGTGTACGATGCGTTTTGTGTGAACCATTCAACGGGCGTTGTTCTGATTCTGCAGGAAGTTCTGCAGCGCCGCCAAAAGCTCGGGCGGCAGGTTGGACACGTCGGCGGCTGCCTGCGCGGCAGGCTGCTGCGCAGCGGCGGGCGTTTCTTCTTCGTCTCTGACGTATTCCAGAAGATCCGCCGGCTGACAGCTCAGAACGAAGCAGATCTTGTCCAGCACGTCGACGGGAATATGCTTGGCCGTTCCGACGCAAAGCGCAGAGATGGTCGGCGGGCGAATGCCCGTCAGATCGGCCAGCTCCTTCTGCGTCATCTCGCGCATGGCGAGCAATTTTTTCGTTTTAAAACGAATCAAAGCATATCCCTCCAAGTTACTGATTCATTATAATTCATCCCAAAACACTTGTCAAGAAAAAGAAAATTACGAAATTCGTAAAAAAATTTCGAAAAACGTATTGACAAACTACGAAACACGAATTATAATACAGCCATAAAGAATAAATACTCACCCGGACGGGAGAGGAACCCAGACGGATCGGGCATTTATTCGAAGGACCGGGATGCATATCCATTCTCAAATATATCTTATAGGATAAGATAGCGGATTTGCAAAGAACCGGCAGGGACCGGGAGCGATCCCACTGATTTCAAAAGGAACATGACCCCCCTTGACGAAATCAGGATCTGGGGGCGGACGGATCGCCCGCCCCGGATAGGATTCAACAGGCAGCCGCCTGTCGAACATAAAAATAACGGTTTTGTGAGCCGCAGAAATCACAGAAAAGAAAGGATAGAGCAATGTTAAAGTTTTCGGTTATGAATGATTCGGCAACGGTAGATGATTGGTGGCACGTATGGCAGAGATATCAGGGCCAGAAGTGGTTTGAGACGCATGACAACAGCTGGCACGATCGCGGACCGACGACGATTTATGATGAGGATCATCCGATCGATTACGGCACCTGGTGCTCCGTGTGCGGTTGGTTCCATTTTGACGGAACGGTCTGCCACATGAACGTCCCCGTAAATCCGTAAAGGGTTGACGATACGTATTCTATCGAAACAAGACGATGCTTTATAGGGGCGGGTGAACCACCCGTCCTATAAATATACAAGGGGGTTGCCGGACGGAGCGCTTCTTCGCGTAGGATCCGGAAATGATAATCATAATTTAAGGAAAGGGAAAGAAGTGGGATCAAAATGAAAAAGTTTGGGAAACGATTGTTGGTATTCGCGTTGGTTGCACTGATGCTGTGCTCTGTATTCGCAACAGCAATGGCGGAAACGAATACGCAGGACGACGCGTCAGCGTATGCAAAGAAGGTTCAGGAATGGTTCGACAGTTGGTTTAACGTCATGAACTACCATGGCAAGGGAAACGGGCACCATGCATGGGATGTCCAGTTTGTCAGAAATGATGGCGGCCCCGGCGGTGACAGCGGCAGCACGCCGCAGAGCACAAAAGAGCCGGCCGATCTGACCGTTGATGACGATCTGAAACCGACTGACAAGAACGAATGGGCACCGTTCTCCAATTTTGTCATCAAGTATGACGGTTACGATGAGTACGGTACGGTCGAGGTGCATTTCGAGTTCACGGTTTACGTTTACAGACTGTTCGTAAACGACGTTGCAACGGACCGGTATCAGTTGAGGAAGGTCGACTATAATACGGAAGATTTCGATAGAATCGAGATCAAGCGAAAAGACATCAACATTTACGAGGTCCGGTTTATTTGGACGCAGGAACAGGAACCGATCCTGTTTGATATTCCGACCATGCAGGACGCAGCAAACGGCGCAGAAGTAATCGATAATTCCGAGAATAACACGTATCAGACGATGGTCACGGTGACGTTTGACTTCAACGAACTGTTCCCCCCGGCTGTAGAGCCTGAACCGCAGCATCTGCATTGGTGGAAGTCGGAAGGCTTTGAATGGGACCTGAACAACGGAATCCATGCATATGCAAAATACAGCTGCAGAGGTGTTGACTGCGACGAAACCTGCCGTGTGGAGGCAACGGTAACCCAGCTCAGCCACGGAATCGTTTCGGAGTTTGAGGCGAAGATCACGAAAGAAGAAGCGCCGGATATGAAGGAACGTACGGACACCATGACGATTCTCCCGACGTTTGGCGGCTTTGAGTGGGATACGACCAATGGGGTCAAGGCATACGGACTTTACATTTGCAGAGTGCCCGGCTGCTTCGATCATAAAGCGAGAATCGAGGCGACGGTGACGAAGGTGGACGCGTATTCGATCGTGCCGAAGTATAAAGCAGTGATTACGGCAGAACAAGCGCCCGACGGCAACGCACAGGAAGAAACCAAGACGGTTACGTTCACGCCCGTGATCGGTCCGAGAACGAGAGTGGACGACGGCATCATCTCCCCGCCCACGCCGAGATACAGAGCGGGAGACGAGGGCATCATTGCTCCGATCACCCCGGTTACGCCGAAGCTTCCGTAAAGGGTTGCTGACGCAAAACATATTCCGCGAGCGAGGAAAACACCTCGCCCGCGGACAACACAAATCTATCAGTAATAAACCTTTTCGTGAACCCGTAAATCACATATATCGCAAAGGAATAACAAAGCGCCAAAGCACACAACACAGCTCAGGCACATATATTAAGAAAAATGAATTTTAATGATATAGTTGCAGTCTTTACAAATTATAAAGTATCGCAGTATGCGGAAAAGGAAATAGCGCGTAACAACGAGGCTATGGACGAAGCTCTGGCAGAAAAATGCTGTGATGAGTTGTGTCAATTCCTTTATCCAAAAATTACGCGTATCCTTGCATATGAATATAATAAGATGCAGGATGAAGGCGTGATTGACGCTGCGCTTTCTGCTGAGGAACTATATCAAGCATTTAAGAACATCATTCTTACGGAAAGATATGGCTTGGAATTTGATGAAAAATTCTACATCTTTCCGAAAATTGTAGGAAAACAACTTCAAGAGCTTGCGTCATATCAAAGAGAGATCTTTGAAAACTATCATAAGGATCAGCAGACGATCATATCTTTGTTTTCTGAGGATTATGACGAGATTCAGGCGATCGAATGTTCAAAAGGAGATTTGCATAACGGAAAAAGCGTTGCTTTTGTAACATTTAAAAACGGAAAAAAACTGATTTATAAGCCGCGAAACGAAGACAATTCGTTGCTTCTGGAAAAGACCGTTTGTTTTCTTGCCCGGGGAACTGAGATAAAAGATTACAAATTTATTCGATATTATGCCCAGGAAGACCACTCGTGGGAAATGATGGCGGAACATCAACTTTGCAATACTGTTGAAGAAATGCAAAAGTATTATTACCGCGCCGGTGTGCTTTTATCCGCTTTTTACTTTCTCAATAGCTTTGATATGCATAATGAAAACATCATCAGCTATGGAGAGTATCCTGTGGTGATCGATTGCGAAACGATTTCAAACGCTCCGAAAAGCAGCACTTCAGATGCACGAAAAGCACTTAACAACAGCGTCCTGCATACCGGGTTTATTCCTTATTTCACAAAGGACGACATATATGGTCTCAATATATCCGGCATCCTGTCAGAGAAGGGCACAGATGTTTACAGCAATAATGAGTATAATCAACTCGTCGTCAAGGAAGGAAAAGTAGAATATCAACGTACGCGCTATCAGGCGGATGAGAGTAACAGCGCAGTTTCCATGCAAAATGGGGAAACCTTAAGTCGCGAGGAAATTAAGCGGCACTTGATTAAGGGATTTCAGGATGCTTGTTTGTTCGCGTTAAACCACAAGGAAGCGTTTTCTGCTTTGGTAAAAGATTTTAATCTCGAGCATCGCCCCATGAGTCGGCAAATACTCAGATCCACGCAGGTATATTTTGAGTTTTTGCAAGCCAGTTTACATCCGGAAATGCTTCAGGATGAAGAAAAGCGCCAGGATCTGTTTCGGATTATATCAAAGAACTTTATACCCGGAAACTTCGGATATATACGAGTTCGAAAAGAAATATCCGATCTTGAAAAGGGAAATATTCCGCTCTTTTATACAAGCTTTGATTCGACAGATTTGTTTAGCGGAAATGAAATAGTATGTAAAGACTATTTTTTGGAATCGCCGCTTGACAGTTTGCTGGGGAAAATCAATGATTTTAATCAGGATATGCTGGATTATCAAACTGCCCTGGTCAAGAAATCATTTGCCCTTTTATCCGAAAAAGAGCTGTTCGGAAGAACCGAGATTATCGTTCCGCCCTCAAAAAAGAAAATGACGCGTGATTATCTGGTTCACACGATGCAATACTGGGCGCAAGAATTGAAAATGATGACCATCGAAGCGGCGAAAGATATACGCATCATGATCTTTCTGGAACTTTCTTCGGGGAAACGTCTCTTCCTTCCCGAAACTTCAAAGGTTTCATTGTATCAATCAGGAGGGATTCCTTTATTCTTAGTTTACTATGGGCTATTCTGTAATGATACGGATGCTGTTAAATTCGGAAAGCAAATGGTAAAAACGAGCATCCTCGATATTGAACAGTTTGGACAAGCTGACGAGAAGTATAATCTTAAAAAAATGAATGCGAATCCGAATCTGTCTGTTTTTGATGGGATCGGTGGGGCGTTGTATCTCTCATATAACATTGGTTCCCGAACCGATGATAAAAAATTCCTGAAAGATTATCTTAACGAAGCGAAGATTGTTCTTGATTATTTTCTGAAAAAAGAAAAACTGGGACCGGATGATTTTGATTTCTTGGGCGGTTCCATTTCAGCGATTTACTTTATCTGTAAAGTGTATCTGTCGGATCCGGAGTTTTCGACTTCTTTGAAAGAGCTCCTGGTTCGAGCAATCGACAAGTGCGTTGCCGAGTTTGATATGGAATGGGGCTCCGAAATCGGTTTTGGCCATGGAATTTCCGGATTATTGGTTGTATGGAATGAGTTTTATAAACTGACGCAGCGGGCTGATATTCTTGAACGGATCGAGTGTTTACTGGAAAAAGAAGACAATCTGATTGCAGAGAAGGAAAGGAACCGCGGAATTGACTTTTCATGGTGCCATGGAAAGAGCGGAATTCTCTTAAGCAGAAGCATCCTGAAATCAACGGACTATCCTTCCGAGCAGATCGCCTCTGTATTGTCCAAATATGATGGTTGGATCGATAATTCTGACTACTATGATATACAGAATCTTTGCTTGTGTCATGGGGTGTTCGGCAATATTGAAATTGCAAAAGCGGTAAGGGGAAGTTCGTTCAATATAGACAGGCATATTCCGGACCGTTTGTTTGATTCCTTTTCCGATTTGGTTTGGGTCAAAGGTACTGACTATGAATATGAGGGATTTATGCTCGGGAACACCGGAATCGCGTATGCAATGCTGGAGCTGCTGAACGCAGCGCCCGGAGTCCTTTCCCTGGACATTTGGGATAAACGATCCGTTGAAGAGCAAGAGTGAAAAGGGGCATGATTTGAAATGGGAAAAGTATTTGTGTTTTCCGGAAGCAATCGCGTTGGCAATTCAAATTGTGAGTTTCTTTCGAGGTATCTTGTTGAGAAACTTGAGCAGTATGGAATTTCTTCGACCCTCTATCTTGCTTCCAAATGCAATATAAAGTATTGTGTGGGATGCATGCGATGTTTTTCGGGTGAGGATTGCCTGATCAATGACGATCTTCCGGCAATGAAACGTGATTTGTTCGGGGCGGATGTGATCGTATTTGTTTCGCCGGTTTATGCGCACAACGTGCCCGCGCCGTTAAAATGCTTGATTGACAGGCTCAGTTATTTGCTTCATTTAATGCCGCTTGCCGGAAATGCGGGAATATCGATTACCGTATCTTCTAACAATGGGAATCAAAAAGTCAATTCTTATTTGGACACCATATTAGAAAGCATGGGACTGTCGGTTATCAATTCGTTCGGCATATTGTGCAACAATATGGATCAAACTGCTCAGAAGAGTTACATAGACAATGCGGTTGATGAAATCCGGTCATTCCTCAGACACAGGGAAATACACGCAAGCGATTATCAGGAGGATTACTTTCGTGAATTGTCTCAATACTTATCTGCATCCGTTGATTCGCCGGAATATAAGGCATGGATGCGGCAAGGATATCATTTAAAAGATACTTTTGAGGAGATTATAAAAGAAAAAACCAAATTCATATTACAAGGAGGAAAACAAAATGAAATACGAAGAAATCAATTATGAACGACTGAACACCCTTTGCGAGCAGAACAATTCGGAACTGACCGTCGTGAACAGCGGGCTTCCGTGCTTGTCTGTTAGAACGGTTATCCACAGCCTTATTCACTCGATTATTTATTCGACCAAGCATAACTGCACGGACGGAATCCAGCCGATCGAGTCTTCCAAGTACCATTGCAGCGTTGCACCCGCTGAACCTATTGAAAGACCGTAACCACAATTACAGAAATCTCCTCAAACATTTATTTCTCCCTACCTGTTTGTGTAGGGAGAATCTTTTTCCGGGACTTTCGGAAACAGCGCGAAAAGAGGTTGCTTTTCCATCCGATTGTTATATAATACAAGGAGAATCGATTCGTAGTAATCGATACAGCGTTATACAATGGTAGAACCTGGTTTTTATAAGGGTTGTTGAAAATGAAAGGTCGTAAAGAAAAGAATCATAACATCAAGCCGTTCGAGGGCGTCTGGTTTCTCTTCAAGATCTGTTGGAAGTATGACAAGCGGTATATTCTGCTGCTGCTTTGTTCGGAAATCATTACGTTCGCGGCTTCGGTTATCAACCTTGAGATTCCGCCTTTGATCCTCAGTGCATTGTTCAGCAACGTCCCGCCTCAGTGGGTCGATGCCGCCAAGTATCTTCTGATCCTGCTGCTGTCGGTGCTTGGATCCGGCTTATTGCAGACCCTGATCAGAAACCGCCTGTCGGTCATCAAGACCATTGTCTATAAGAAATTCATGCTCGATCTGGCGCAGAAGATCATGTCGGTCCGCTATGAACGTACGGAGACGGCGGAGTTTCTGGATCTGAAGGCAAAGGCGGAGCAGTTTATTTCTTCCGGCGGAGCGGGATTCGGTTCGATGCTGGACGGAACTTTCAGCATCATAGGAAGCGTATTTACGCTTGCTTATTATGCGAAAGCGATTTCCGACCTCCAGCCGATCCTGGTTTTGATCGTGACGGTTCTGACCGGCGCGACCATTGCGCTGAACTACGTTTTGTCCAAAAAACGCATTGAGATCAATCTCGAGAAATCAACGCAGGAGCGCCGCGCGGGCTACTTCACCTTGCTGACGCAGCATTTTAAGTTCGGCAAGGAAATCCGCGGCAATGGCTGCGACGATTGGGTGTCCGGCCGTTATGAGAAACAGATGAATATCCTGCAGCGGTTTTATGAGAAGCTTGCGCGCTATGGCATCAAGTACGGCTGGCTGATGACGATCGTTTCTCTTGCCCAGCAGGCGCTTATCTATCTGTGGCTGATCCAGATCACGTGGAAAAAATATACGGCCTTCATTCAAACCGGAGTCGGAGAACTGATCGACGTGGGACTGTTCAGCAGATATTTAAATGCAACCGGCGCATACGCAAGCGGCCTCCAATCCATCGTCGGCGGGATCGCATCCGTATGGCAGTACAATAAGTATTATGAAGCGTTCAAAGAATACTACGCCATGAGCGATCTCGACAACGCGCTGATTACGGATGAAGTCGAAATGCCCGACATCGAACACGGCATGACCATTCGCTTCAACGACGTCACGTTCAAGTATCCGGGAACGGAGTATGAAGCGCTTTCGCACGTGACCTGCGAGATCGAGAAAGGCGATATCGTTTCCATCGTCGGCGACAACGGCGCGGGCAAGAGTACGTTCATCAAGCTGCTGCTGCGGCTCTATGAGCCGACGAGCGGCACGATCACGATCAACGGCATCGACGTTTCGAAGATCGACCGCCGCACGTACGCGCAGCATTTCGCGACCGTTTTCCAGGACTTCCAGCTGCTGTCCTTCTCCGTAAAGGACAACGTATCGCTGGGCGAACACGAGAACGATCCGGACGGCGAAGCAAAGATCGACGCGGCGCTCGCGTTTGCGGGGCTCACCGACAAGATCGCGTCGCTTGAGAAGGGCAAGGAAACGATGATCTATCGCGAGTTCGACGTCAACGGCTATACGCCGTCCGGCGGCGAAGGGCAGCGTCTGGCGCTTGCCCGCGCGATCTATCGCGACAGCGACGTTCTGATCCTCGACGAGCCGACGGCCGCGCTCGACCCGAACATCGAGTACGAGCTGAACCAGCGGATCCGCAGCAATCTGCACGGCAAAAAGACGATCATCAACGTTTCGCACCGTCTGCACAGCGTGCGCTTCAGCAACAAGATCTTCGTGTTCCGCGCAGGCAAGCTGATCGAGACCGGCTCGCATGAAACGCTCTTTACGCGGCCGACGCTGTATCGGCAGATGTTCGAGCGTCAGGCGTCGGACTACGTGGACATGTCTTCACTGCAGTAATCGGAATACAGCAAAACCGGGAAAAGCGATCGCTTTTCCCGGTTCTTTTCTTTTCGTGATCAGATGCTCGTGACGGAATCCAGCATCTTCCCGCAGCCCTTCAGCAGTTCCTTTCCGCCGATGACGCAGATCGCGTTGTCCGAAACGGCCTCGTCAAGCGCGTCGCAAAGGTGCAGAAGATCGTTCGGCGTCGTGTGAAGCAGTTCACGGTACGTGCGAATGGCGTCCTGGTCGGTGATGTCGGCGAAACGGCGGAATTCTGCGTATGCCATTTTTTCCTCCGCGGTCCGCAGCGGATCCAGAAGGGTCGAAGCTGCGCTCAGGATCAGTCCGCTCAGGTCCGGATTCGTCGAAACGTAGTTCCGCACGTATTCCGCGGCATGCCGCATCGCTTCGACGGAAGCGGCGGGCTGCGGATCTCCGTAGGAATTGAATAAAAGGTTTCCGCTGCTCTGCGTGATCAGACCGCCGCTGCTTGCACCGCCCTTCAGACGGATCTCGTTCCAAAGGTACGAGTAACTCAGAAGAACCGCAAGCACGGGCATACTGCCGGAGAACTGCCGTCCGTGCCGGCGGATGTTGTTTCCGAGAGCGGCAAAGCCGACTTCGGAGGGAATCACGAATCCTTCCGCACGGATTTCCGACGGCGTAAAGGTCGCCTCTGCGCAGCACTCGGATCCGGACGGGAGGATCGCGTCCGTCAACGCGGCAAGCGCCGCGTCCGGCACGGTTTCGGAACAGGAAAGCGTCAGACGCTCCCGTGCAACGACCTTCATCGCGAGACCCTTGAGCCGCTGCAGCAGATCCGAACCATCAACGGTACGGGGCGCCCGTTCCAGCCGGCGCAGGAAGGAAATGCCGGAGATCTGTTCGCTGACAAACCCTTCCGCGGTCTGGGAGGCGAGAACGCGCGTTTCCGCAAACCGGTATCCGTCTTTCAGCAGAGAGGAACGCTTGGCGATCAGCATTTGCCGCAGCGTTTCGTTGAGCAGATCCGCGTCCGTCCAGAGCGTTTCGGTCAGCAATTCCGAAAGCAGATCGGCAGCGGGGATCGCCTGCTCCTTCGTGCAGGCGACAGCGGCGCAGAGCAGGATCCGGCAGCGATCGGGCTGCGTTCCGGGCAGGATCAGCGGGGAGACGGTCAGC
>Ga0247611_10005239_pt1 | contig 17317 bp, 16 predicted proteins | sample 177DNAGHGhighgp2_FD_192422 | JGI IMG/M metagenome (GOLD analysis project Ga0247611, IMG submission 192422) | Sheep rumen microbial communities from Palmerston North, Manawatu-Wanganui, New Zealand - 1770 DNA GHGhigh gp2 | ecosystem: Host-associated > Mammals > Digestive system > Stomach > Rumen... | reverse complement strand
TAAAACCTTGGGAGAAAGCTCTAAAATATTCTTATTCCAGGATATACAACGCTTTGGCTTTGGCTACATACAATGCTGTTGTAAATGGGCCTAGAGCTGAACATTCTTTTCCTGATGGGCTTGCAGGTTCAACAACAGAAAATCAGGGACCTGAAAAATTTTGTCAAGATTTGGCTTACTTCATGAACAATGTTGAAACTCATTGCGGCAATCCTCCAATAACTAAAGCTGAGGGCAATTACAAGGTGTTTGATACAACTACACCTCATATAATTTTGTCCAATGGTGTAAAACTTTGGATAGGTGCTCCAAATTCTAATCATGCGTATATTCAGGAGATACCTTTGGATAATAATAAAAATTCATTAAAAGATACAATAATATATTATATTGTTTATGCTGATTTAACAGGTGACAGAAAACCGAATTCTCCAATTTGGTCTGAGCGTAAAGCTGCTGATGTTGTAGCTTTTGCTGTTACAAACCATTTTGTTGTAGTTCCTCTGGGATATCCTGTTGTTGATAAACGTTATTTGGTTGCTCACGTTATGCGTCCTATTAGCAATGAAGAAACAGGTGATGATGAAGAAATTCCTACTGATCCGATGTCTTTCTATGAGGCTGCTACATATGCATATGGTAAGTACATGAAGTCTCAAGGTGATCCATTAAGCTATCAGCTTGAGTTTAACCAAAAAATATTTTCCGGTACTGCTCAGGCACAGTTTTTTGTAGTTCAAAATTGTAACAGAATTTCTGGTGATACAGGTGAATTTTGTACTAAAAATGGCAGTGTAAAATATTTCGCTCATCAGCCTAAATTTGATAGTGAAGCGAGTAGTTTCTGTGGTATAACAAATTGCGGTGGCGCAGATGGCTCATCTACGAAATATTGTGAACCTATATGCCGTGTTAAAATATACGATTATCACTAAAAATATTTACAGAAAGACAAAAAAAGAGAGTTATATTATTTTATAGCTCTCTTTTAGTTTATGAATATATTTAACTGCTACATAACCATTAGCAGTTCTCTTATAACCTTTGTTGCTACTGCAGTAGATGAACCGGAAGCATCATAATCAGGTGCAAGTTCCACAACATCCGCACCGACAATTTCAAAATCCTTCAGATATTCAAACCAGCTGGCCAATTCATTAAATTGAAGCCCGCCGGCTTCAGGTGTTCCTGTTCCCGGCATTATTGAGGTATCAAGTACATCTAAGTCTACTGTTACAAATATTTTTTTGTCTTTTAAGGAATCTAAGTCTGAATATTTATGAGCCAGAGTATTGTATTTCTTCATAAATTCCCATTCTTCCTTCATTCCTGAACGGATACCTATCTGTCGGATATTTTCTGCCCCTACAATTTTTGCTGAGTGTCTTATTACAGCTGAGTGTGACATTTCTTCTCCCAGATATTCTTCTCTTAAATCAGTATGTGCATCAAAATGTACTATTGCCAAATCTTTATAAAATTTTGAAACTGCTTCAATTTCAGGTAAGGTTACAAGATGTTCCCCGCCAATGCCGAATACTCTTTTGCCGTCTTTATAAATATCTTCAACATTTTGTCTTATCAAATCAAGACTCTTATATGTATTGCCCAAAGGAAATTCTAAATCTCCGGCATCGTGAAAATTAACATCTTCCAAGAATTTGTCAAATTTCGGTGAGTATTCTTCCAACCCCCAGCTTGCTAGCCTTATTTGTTCAGGTGCAAATCTTGAACCCGGTCTATATGATACTGTCCCGTCAAAAGGCAGTCCGAGCATTATGATGTCTGCGGAATTATAATCAGGATTTTGTCCCATCCAATTTCTGTCTAAAAAAGGTCCTCTTAACATTTTATTCTCCTTTGAGCAAAATTATAACACGAAAAATTATTTCATAATTGTTACAAAATATTTTTATAAAGATTGAGAAAATAAGTTTAATCGGTTATAATAGGTATAAGGGAAACTTATAAGGAATTGTAATGACAAGAGTCGTAGTATTTAATAATGTACCAATTCCCAATGCATTACATGATGGCGGTGTGGAAGCTATCAGTGCAAATTCTCCTGCGGTTAATATGCCAACGGGATTTAAAGGATTTCCGCCTCAGCATACCATGGCTACCGCTGCAGTTGCAGGTGAATTATCAGCTACAAAGGTAAAAGAATCTTTTAGTGTTAATAATGTAGATAAGGTTACAAAACCTAATGAAACTAAAAATATTACAAAGTTAGGGCAAATAGGGGCGATGTTTGTTGAACCTGTACCGACTTTAAACCCTGCGTCTGTTGTTACTCCTGTATTTAGAGGTGATTTTAAAAAGCTTAATCAAAATCCGGTATTATCTTTTATGCGTGGCAAATTGGCACAGAATATGCCGCTGCATAATGATGCAATAGCTGTGCCTAACGGTTTTCTTGGCAGAGAATTAAATGTAATCGGCTAACTCATTAAGTGGTAGTATTTCATATAATCAGCCATTATCATTGAGCTGGTTGCGTTTGCCAAATTAGCTTTTATTTCTTGTTCTTTATCATTTTCGGTAGCTTTTTGCGTTCCTTCAGTTTTCTGAATTTCTTGAGCCCTTTGTGCCTGTTGTGCTTCAGCCAAAAATTGGTCTACGTTTCTTTCTATTTCATCTCTTAAGGCTTTATCACCTTCGTAAGAACCTGTAGATTCAACTCCTGCAAGTTCTAAATCACTCATAACATTTGCCCAATCCTGATAGTTAGTCATTCCGCCGCCGGCAAATTGACTTGAAGCTTGGGACCTTCTTGATTCTTCTTCGGATTGTATACCGTCTACTCTCATTGACATAGCTTTATACTCCTCTTATTACTTATATAAAGTATTTTTTTTATTCTGAATTTCAATGTATAAATTTTTTGTAAAAAAAGTTAACAATTATCTGATGAATATTTGTACGTTTATTTCTGATTGTAAAATCTGCTTCAAGATTATGTAACAGACTTTGAAAATAAAAATATTTGTGTTAGTATGGGTACAAAAGTAAATAGTAAGTTATAGGGGAAAAATATGATTTCTGTAAACGATTTAAAAACAGGTTTGACACTTGAGTTGGATAACGGGCTTTGGTCTGTTGTTGAATTTTTACATGTAAAACCGGGTAAAGGTGCTGCATTTGTAAGAACAAAACTTAAAAATGTAGAAACAGGTCAGGTTGTTGAAAGAACCTTTAGAGCCGGAGAAAAAGTAGGTAAGGCTACTTTAGACAGACGTGAAATGCAATATTTGTATAAAGAAGGTGCTGAGTTCGTTATGATGGACAATGAAACATATGAACAGCTCAGTGTTACTGAAACTCAGGTTGGTGACGGTGTAAAATATTTAAAAGAAAATATGATTGTTCAGGTATTATTACATGACGGTAAGATTATTGGTGTAGATATTCCTGCTCACGTTGTACTTGAAGTTACAGATACTCCGCCTTCAGAAAAGGGTAATACCGCTCAAGGCGGTACTAAGCCTGCAACTTTGGAAACAGGTGCGGTTGTTAATGTTCCGTTCTTCATTTCTAACGGTGATATGATAAGAGTAGATACCAGAACAAACGAATATCTCGATAGAGCATAGTATTTTTAAGGAAGGTTCAAATATGAATTTTGATATTGAATATATAGAAAAACTTTCTAAGGTTTTGAATGATAATGGATTGACTGAAATTTCATTAGAAGAAGGTGATTGTGCGATTACTATCAGAAAAGACTTGATAGTTGCACCTCCTGCTATGGCAGCAGTTCCTTCAGTTTCTAATGTCACAGCTAATTCTGTAAAGCAGGCTGATGAGGTTAAAGCTGAAACTAAAAAAGGTACACCTATTGTTTCTCCAATGGTTGGTACTTTTTATACTTCACCATCGCCTGATGCAGAACCTTTTGTTACGGTTGGCAAGACCGTAAATAAGGGTGATAAAGTTTGTATCATTGAAGCAATGAAATTGATGAATGAAATTGAAACTGAAATTGCCGGTAAGATTGTTGAAATTTGCGTTAAAGACGGTCAACCCGTGGAATTTGGTCAAGTTTTAATGTATGTAGAATAAATAGTTTACAAAAGATAACAGGTTAATGATTTTTAATCTGTTATCTTTGTAATTAATTTTCGTGTTACCCCATTAATGAAGGATGTAGAGGATATGTTTAGAAAAGTTTTAATAGCCAACAGAGGTGAGATTGCCGTAAGAATAATAAGAGCGTGCAGAGAATTGGGTATACCTACTGTTGCAATTTATTCACAAGCGGATGCAAATTCTTTGCATGTAAGACTTGCAACGGAAGCTTATTGCATAGGTCCTGCACAGAGTTCAAAGAGTTATTTGAGTATTCCTGCAATTATGTCAGCTGTTGATGTTTCAGGTGCGGATGCTATACATCCCGGATATGGTTTTATGTCTGAAAGAGCTGATTTTGTTGAAATTTGTGAAAAACAGGGTATTAAATTTATCGGACCTACATCTGATGCTATGAAAAAAATGGGTGATAAGGCGACGGCAAGACAAACTATGATTGATAATGACGTTCCTGTTACTCCTGGAACAGGTATTCTCTATACAACTAAGGATGTCAAAGAATTTGCACTTAAAGTTGGTTATCCGATTATATTAAAGGCTACCGCAGGCGGCGGCGGTAAAGGCATGCGCATATGCCGTAGTGATGCTGATGTTGATACCAATATGCCTCTATGTCAGTCTGAAGCTCAGAATTTCTTTGGCAATCCTGATGTTTATGCTGAAAAATATTTGGAAAATCCAAGACATATTGAAGTTCAGATTTTAGCTGACCAATATGGTAATGTTGTGCATTTAGGTGAGAGAGATTGTTCAATTCAAAGACGCCATCAAAAGCTTTTGGAAGAAGCCCCTTCTCCTGCTATTGATGAAGCTACAAGACGTGAAATGGGTGCTGCCGCTGTTCGTGCCGCAAAAGCAATTAATTATGAGGGTGTTGGTACTTGTGAGTTTTTGCTTGATAATGACGGTAAATGGTATTTTATGGAAATGAATACTCGTATTCAGGTTGAGCATTGTGTAACGGAAATGATTTCTAATATTGATTTGGTTAGAGAACAAATCCTTGTCGCATCAGGTGAAAAGTTAGACTTTACTCAAGATGATATCGTGCTCAGAGGTCATGCCATTGAATGTCGTATAAATGCAGAAAATCCGGAAAAAGATTTTATGCCTAATCCGGGACAAATTACCGGTTATGTAACTCCGGGTGGATTTGGTGTCAGAGTTGATTCTCATGCTTATCAGGATTATACAATTCCGCCATATTACGATTCGATGATTGGTAAGCTTATTTGTTGGGGCAGAACTCGTAATGAAGCTCGAAGAAGGATGTACAGAGCATTAAAGGAATATGTTATTACAGGTATTGAAACTACTTTACCGTTCCATCAAAAAATTATAGAAGATGAAGTCTTTATGAGCGGTAATTTTAATACCAGCTTCATTGAAGATTTTTATAAAAGAAACTCTAAATAATATGTAATAAATTATTCGTGAATAATTTCAACTCTGTGATCGTTTGTTATTTCAAACGGTTTAGGAAGTTTTCTTATATAATCACATGCCAATTTATTCTTATCAAAATCAAATTTTTCAACTACAAATTCAGGATTTTCATTTGTTGGCAGGTAGTTATCTCCTCCGGTTGCGAAGAAATCATCCATTGCTACTGTATATTTCGGTTCTGTGCCAGGGTTATTGACATCAATTGGGTGTTCATTTCCTTCTTTATCAATAAATGTCAGTGATTTTAATTCTCCTTTATCGGTCATTGTATATTTCATTCCTGAGAAATAAAGTATTCCGGGTTTGTGTGTTGAGTGATTGAATGATGAACCTCCAACTTTAATAGCATCTACTAAGTCTTTTTCACTGAGTTTGCCTATCCAAATTTTATCTTCAAACGGAGTTATATCATTTACTAATCTGGTGTCTATATTGCCTACTTTAAAGTAACCTCTGATATTCCCTGCGTTAAGAACGGCAATATCCGTTCCAAGCTCGGAACGCATAGAATCTACTATAACTCCTCCGTGAGGATTATATTCTAATAATCTTTCTTTTGGTGGTTCGATAGTTTTTGAAACTTCACCAATAATTTCAGGTTTTCCTACTATGCTTTCTACTGCTGAACGTGCCGTCAAAGTTCTGTTGAAATTTGATGTCTTAACGGAATTATTTTGGACCTTCTTTATTACACCATTTTTATCAAATGTAACATTTAAAATACCTACATATTCTCCATCTTTACCGTATTCGGTCAATATAACAGGCTCGCCTGTTTTTGAGTATAAAAGATTTTCACCCTCTTTTATACCTTCTACATGTTCATGAGTATGTGCACTTTGAATTATATCAATTCCGGATGTTGTTTGAGCAAGTCGTTTGTCATTTTTTAACCCGCTGTGTGATATAACTATAATTTTATCAATCTTTTCTTCTTTTTTAAGCCTATCAATTTCGTCTTGTACCTTTTTAACTGTTGTTTCAAAATCATCTATTTTTATGTCTTTTACGGAATCATTTAGTTTTACTCTTTCTGTCATATCTGAAGGTGCAATCCCTATAATCCCGTATTTGTGTCCGTTTCTTTCTTCTATTATTGATTTACCTATTTTACCGTACATCGGGCTTGATTCGTCGACGGTTGCATTTATTGCAAGCAAACTGTAATTCGCTTCATTCATTAATTCCGCAAGTTTTGCTGGCACAACATCAAGTTCATGATTCCCGACTGCATTTGCCGATACTCCAATCCAATTAAGAAATTTATTTGCAACTCTGTTTGATACAAAATTTGCACCAAGAATAAAATCTCCAGAGGAAAGTTTCAATTTATCCGTGTTTTTTGGTGTTGTTCTGTCAAAATGTTTAGATACGGAGTAAATTCTTTCCATATTTGTCATTTTGCCGTGTACGTCATTTATTGCAAGTACACTCAGGTTGACTTCATCGCTTTTTTGTTCAGAAATATTTGTTGTTGATGCAGAAATCGAATTGTTATTTTTTGGCTCTTGCATTTTCCCAAAAGCCTGATTATAGCTTTTATGTAAGATGTTAAGGTTGCTTATCATTTCTTATTCCTTTATGCCATTGTATTTAATGGAGGTTTGGGTTCATTTTCCTGTTGCACTTGCTGCTGTTTTTTATTTTCTCTATAAGAGTTTAAGCCTTCAACCCAATTCTCAACGAGTTTTATGTCGTCTTTTATTACTGATTGCGGAAGTGCTGCATGGTGAACTTTTGGAAGTAGATAATCTTCCGTATATTCTATTGGTCTTGATTCGTTATCATCTGTATCATTACAGATAAAAGTCATTTTATTAGTTTTAGGATTTATTTTGTATCCTACTACTGTAATTTCATGTCCGTTAATTATTACATTGTTTGAATCTGTTTGAGTGTATCCGAGTATTACATTTTCACCCATATCAATAGTTTGGGTGATATGTCTTTTCAGGGTATCCATATCTGTTTCATATCCGACAAGTCTTGCGTTTTCGTCAACATTTTGATATGTCATTGAAATTTTATTTTTATCTTCTACGACAGATTCTACAAAGGTTTTTTCAAACTCAATTAAGCCTTTGTCATTTTGATTAAATTTTCCTTTTCGTTTATCTGACAATGAGTTATATGATTGCTGAGAGCCGATTTGCATAAATGTTGACTGCATAAGAACATCAAGAGGAGTTCTTTCTCCGGGATCTTTATATTTTGTCTGAATTTTAGCTCTTGTCAAAGCACTTTCATCAGGTTTGAATGTCAGGGTTGCAGTTTTAAAGTTATAATCTTTATACGGAATTTCAAAGGCATTGAGAAGCCATATTGCATCAAGTGAGTTATCTGCGAGTTTATCAAGGTGTATTACTTTTTCTACTCTATTATTCGGAGATGTTAAACCTTCTGAAAATCTGGCAAATTCGGCTGGATGATTTTGAGCAAGATTAAACTCGATACTTGCTGCGACGCATGTCCCGGAATGAGTAACATTTATGTCTTTATATGCAACTGTCCTCATATTAGGATCTGTTGTTGTTGTATTTTGCGAATACATATATTCTTGAACAACTTCATTTTGTTTTTCTGAAGGTATATCTCCAAATTGCTGAGTTATGTTGTATGGATTGTTCAGTGTTTCTATTAAATCTTTTGCTAATGAAATTTTATCAAGACCTTCCGCCCTCTGTTCAGTCAAGATTTTGTAAAGATTATCAAGTACGGAGGAGTTGTCTGCAGAATTGTTATTCAGCAGTATTCCGCTTTTTAACAAGGATTCCAAACCTTTTCTTGATTTTTTATCTAAATTTTGTTGAATAACATTATATTTATTTTTTTCTTCATTTGAAGTGAGTTGTGTTCGTAAATCCGATGCTGAAAAAGTGGGATTATACGGAATTTCACGCATGTCCTGCTTTAAATTGTTCAATCGTTTAATTTTTGCATTAACCTTATTTTGAACGGCCTCTGTCGGCTCAGCATTGTATGCCTGTGCAGGATATGCACTGTTATAGTAATTTTGATTAATATAACTATTATATGGATACACTTCTAACACTCCACTATTATTTATATAAAAAAACAAACATAATAAAAATTGCTAGTTTAATATTTTTATTTTAATTTATGTAACAAAATTTATTTAATCTCATCCTTGACTGTGTATTTATATCTTATTAAAATAGTTTGTAATGAAGAAATTTGAGTTTAATAAAAATAATATTAAATTTAAACCGTTGACTAAGGATAGATTGATTATATCTTTTGACCGTTTGACAAGGTTTAAAAACTATGAACAAAAATATACCAGAGTATTTAAAGATATTTTGATAGAATCGTTGATTTCGCCGAAGCTAAAAAAAACTGAACTTGAAAATTTAGATTATTCTGTATTGACAACACTTGCGGAATTTGTGATTAATAATTCATTGGATAAGGTAATTATTCCTGATTATAACATTAATTTAATAATTAAAGAATATGAAAAGAGTGTTTTTGATTTGGGGAATGAAGCTCAAATTCTGCTTGATAATAATATAAATTACTCAGCCTTGTTACCTATATTAAATTACCCTGATGTTCCTGCTAATTTAGAGTGGCTAAAGCTTATTCTAAGCGGAGATTACTCATCTGAAAAAAGTCATGAGCTTGGATATAAATTGCCGATAAAAAAATTAGTTATTTGTGAAGGTATAACTGAAGAAATTTTATTACCTGAATTCGCAAAATTAGTCGGCTACGATTTTGATAAGAATGGAGTTCAGCTAATTTCTGCAGGCGGGAAAAATCAAGTTGTAAAACTGTTTTATAAAATTGCAGATATTATAAAAATACCTGTTTTTATTCTATTGGATAGTGATGCCGGAAAAAATAGAGATGAGATAATTCCAAAATTAAAAAGTAAAGATAAAATATACATATTAAATCAGGGTGAGTTTGAAGATATCTTGCCTGTTCCGTTGATTGAACGTGTGTTAAAATATTCTACGGCAAATATTTCTGATGTACCAAAAGAACATTTCGATAAGTCGCTTGGTGCGGTACACTATCTTGAAGAATTTTACAAAAACAGAGGTACTCATGAATTTAAAAAAGCAGAGTTCGCTCACATGGTAAAAGATAATATATCCGGTATCGATGATGTATCTGATGAATTTAAGAATATTGTTAATGAGATAAAATTATTGTAGTATCAGTCTTTGGTTTTCTTTGATTAAAAATTCTTTTCCCGGAGTAATATCTATAAAGTCCCATGCTAGTTCTTTATTAAACTCCCAGTTGCCGCAGGCAAAATCGTCTGTATTGATTTTAAATATTTTTTCGGCTTTGTTGTAAGCTCCTAATTTCCCGCCGTTTTTGTAAACGTATTCAACTAAATCGGATAAGCTTTGGTCCCCTCTGGATAATACAGCCTGCCAATAATCCCATTTGGCACTTGATACGGTAACAGGTACTCCAATCTTGTGCATTTCTTTTTTTAGGTAGTTAGTTTTATTTTCAAGTGATTTTGTATCCTCTCTACCTATCCACTGAAACGGTGAATTAGGTTTTGGAACAAATGTTGAAAACCCAAAAGAAATATTAAATCCCTTATTTTTATTTTTTATATCTTTTGCAAGTAATATCAATTCATCAATATCGGTCTGGGTTTCAGTCGGCAGTCCAATCATTCCGTAGAATTTAAACCCTTTAAGTCCTGCTTCTTTCGCAATTTCAACCGCTTCAAAAATTTGCTCTCTTGTTAAGTTCTTATTTATGACTTTTCTCAGTCTTTCACTTCCTGCTTCTATTGCAAGGGTTATGTTTTTTTGACCGCAGGCTACCAAGGTTTTTATTATTTCAGGTTTTATTGAGTCGACTCGCAGAGAAGAAACGCTCATTTCAATTTTTTCTCCTGATTGTATTTTTTTGTATATGTAGTCACATATTTCCGGAAATTTTGGATGAGCACTTAGTTGAGCCCCAAGCAGTGCAATTTTATTCGTATATTTAAGCCCTAAATTTATTGTATCTATAATTTCCTCATAAGGTACGCATCTTAGCGGCAGATTAAGATATGAAGCTATACAAAAACCACAACGATTTGCACAACCTCTTGATACTTCGAGAATAAAGGTATCAGGAAAGAAGGCTTTATTGCTTATTATTGGGGTATAAATACATTCGGATAGTTTTGTAGTTATTTTTTTTACTTTTTTACTTATATTCGGTACATATATACCTTCAAATTTTGCAAGTTCTTTTAAAAATTCGGATTTTGATAAATTCCTGTTATTTCTGAAAAATTTTACTATATCTATATTTATTTTTTCACCATCTCCAATTATAAAAAAATCAAAAAAGGCTTCATAAGGTGTAGGATTTGCTGTAATAACAGGCCCGCCTGCAAAAATTAACGGATAATTATTATCTCTTGATTTTGCCCTTAATGGTATATTAAATTTATCCATCATTTTAAATATATTCAAAAAATCAGTGTCAAAGGTATAAGAAAAGCCAATCAAAGCAATTTCTTGCGGTTTATATACAGTTTTTTCTGTGTCGGAGTATATTCGTTCAATATTTACGTTTTCTATTTCATCAAGGTTTTTGAATAACCACAGGTATCCGAGTGACGACATAGCAAAAGATTCAGGTCCGGGAAAAGCCATCCACATATTAAGGTCTGTATTCTTCTGTGTTAGCGAATTATATAAAAAAGTTTCTTGTCTTGTTGAGTTATCCATTAATTCCCTCTGTAATGGCTGAGTTTTTCGATATAAAATAATAAATTATTAAATATACTCTCTCTTGCTAAATACTAACAAAAACATATATCTAAGTAAATTGTAAATATATGTAACAAATATTATTAATTCCGCAATTTTGTAATGTAAAAATACTTTTTATAAGTGTAGGTTAGTGTTAAAAAGAAATGAAGGTAGTTTTATGTTAGGTATTTCATCTATTAGTCCATATTTGACTTGGGGTAATGCTAAAAGATTGGGTAAATTATTCCCTTATTTTGTGACAGAAGGTTCTGATGTTATGTCAAAATCAATGGAAGCCACAATAAGAGGCGTTAAGGATGCAACCGGAAAACGTGTTGGAGGAACGGGACTTAGTGGCTTTAAAGGTGCCCTCAGAACCGGTTTACATGAGGTAGAGGCCGGTCATAGTGCTTTAGTTGCAAAGTATGGAAGTTTCCCTAAGTATGTAGGAAAAGTATTAAAAAATCTCCCTGGTGAAATGAGTGCGGCTTGGAAAGCAGGTGGTGAAGCTGCAGCAGCTGCGGGTAAATCAAGTTTGATGGGCAGTTTAAAATCTGTCGGAAGTGTTGGATTAAAGAGATTACCTTTGATAGGTTCTCTGATATATATGGCAACTGAAGTTCCTAATATCTTTAGAGCAACAAAAGATGGCGGTATTGTTTCAGGAGCCGCAGAAACATTAAAAGCAGGTGCAAGAATTGGTGGCTTTACAGCAGGTATGGCAATCGGTCAAGCATTAATACCAATTCCTTTAGTCGGAGGGTTAATAGGTGGTATGGTTGGTGAATTTTTGGCAAGTACAATAGTTGGTAAAAGCTATACTGAACAAAAAGAAGAAATTCAACAGGAAGCTCTTGCACAGGCTGCCCAGTATCAAGGATTTGATACAGGTGCAACAAATCCGTTTGCAACAGGTATGACAGAACAGCAACAGCTTGCTATGCTTCAGCAAATGATGGCAAACGATCCAAGATTTCAACGAACCGTTTAATATATTATTCCATATGCAGAAACTAAAAGAGATTGACGTATCCGGTCAATCTCTTTTGTTGTTTATATAAAGTATAAATATTAACATTTGTAAAAATATTATCTTTTTTCCTAAACTTTTTATACATAAATGCCGATTATATTTGTGTATCTAAATTTAAAGATAGGAATAAAAAAGTGACAGAAACAGGAGCATCATTTAACAGACCATATAAACCCTTTGGTTTCAATGTAAAAGTTCCGGAAATAGGTGAACATACAATGAAACTTGCTGAAGGTACTTTAACAGGTATAGTAGTTTCTCCTGTTGAACCTCTGTTCAATTTCCTTGAAGAAAATGAACAGGTCTTTAACGGTGATATCAACTATGAAATGAACAGATTGTTTGCACAAAACTTTACAGTTGGTTCGGCAATGCGTATGGAAGACGAAAAAGTAAACGGTATGCCGCCATCCTTTGATATGCATTTTTAAAAAGATTTTATATACTACCTACAAACTACTTTTACTAACCTTAAGCCTTTTATAAGGCTTTTTTATTGTGAAAGTTATTTCAAAGCTGCATCTATTAAGCCTTTGAATAGCGGATGCGGTCTGTCAGGTCTTGATTTGAATTCAGGATGGAATTGTACTGCGACAAACCATTTTAATTCCGGAATTTCTACTATTTCAGATAACATTCCGTCAGGAGACATGCCAGAAAATACCAATCCTGCATCGCTGAGAGGTTTAATATATTCGGTATTAACTTCGTATCTGTGACGATGACGTTCAGATATAACCTCCGCACCATATGCTTTATGTGCTTTTGAACCTTTCTTTAATATGCAGTCGTATGCTCCTAATCTCATTGTTCCGCCATAACCTTGAACATTTTTTTGTTCAAGCATCATATCAATAACCGGATCTGTAGGATGTTCATCAAATTCCTTTGAATTTGCATCTTTCAAACCTAAAACATTTCTTGCATATTCAATTACTGCACATTGCATGCCAAGACATAAGCCTAAAAACGGGAGATTATTTTCTCTTGCATATCTAATTACATTGAGCTTTCCTTCAATGCCTCTTACGCCAAATCCACCAGGAACAACAACTGCTTTAACGTCTTTTAATAATTCCTTGCATGCCTTTTTATCAATACATTCTTCGGAATTTATCCATTTAATTTCTACCTTAACACCATCTGCATAGCCTGCGTGTTTTAAAGATTCTACAACCGAAATGTAAGCATCAGATAATTTTGTGTATTTACCTGCTATTGCAACGGTTATTGTTCCTTTTGGATTTTTAATATTATCTACGAGTTTTTTCCATGCTGATAAATCAGGTTTTCTGTCTTCAACTTGCAGCATTTTTAGTACGACACCTGCCATATTTTGTTCTTCCATTGCAAGAGGTACTTCATAAATACTTTTCATATCCCTGCATTCAAGTACAGCTTCTTTTGGCACAGAACAGAATAAAGCTAATTTTTCTTTTTCGGTTTTTGGGATAGGTTTAGATGTTCTGCATACCAAAATCTCAGGCTGGATACCGTAACTTCTTAATACGTTTACACTGTGTTGTGAAGGTTTAGTTTTTAATTCTCCCGATGTTGGCAGATAAGGAAGCAGAGTACAATGAATGGATACTGCATTTCCTATGCCGACTTCAGCTTTAAATTGTCGTATTGCTTCAATAAACGGCAAACTTTCAATATCACCTATGGTTCCGCCGATTTCAATTAATTGAAAATCAGGTTTGAATTGCTTTGTAGCTCCTAAAATCCTTGATTTGATTTCGTTAGTGATATGCGGGATAACTTGAACCGTGCCGCCTAAATAGTCGCCGCGTCTTTCTTTTTGGATAACGTGTTGATATACACTTCCGGAAGTTACATTGTTATATTTGCCTAAATTTGTATCTGTAAATCTTTCATAATGTCCTAAATCTAAGTCGGTTTCGGCTCCGTCATCGGTTACAAATACTTCACCGTGTTGAAAAGGACTCATTGTTCCGGGATCTACGTTAATATAAGGATCACATTTTTGGTTAATAACAGAAAATCCTCTTGCTCTTAATAATCTGCCTAAAGATGCAGCTACAATACCTTTCCCTAATGAACTTACTACACCACCTGTAATAAAAATATATTTTGTCATAACATACTCCAATTAATTATTATTCTATCAGACTAATAAATCTGACTTCTCATATCCCTTGCGGTTCTTTCCGCTTATCCCCATAAAAGTTTGTTTAATTGATTTTTGGCACTTTGAAAAAGCCGTTTTCTTCTTCAGGTGCATTTGCCATTAATTCTTCTTTTGTTTGTTCGTATTGAACTTTGTCTTCTCTCATAACATTAACAAAGTCAATTACTTGAGTCATTGGTTTAACATTAGATGTGTCAACTTCATTCATTTGGTCAACATATTTTAAAACATCGCCTAATTGCTTTGTATAAAGCTCTTTTTCCTCATCAGTCAATTCTAATCTTGCTAATTTTGCAACATGCTCTACATCTTTTATTGTAATCATATTAACCTCTCAATTATATTCTATAAACTTATTACAATCATATCACGAAATATATAAATAAAGTTTAAATATTAAATTAATTTAAAATTTTTTACAACAGTAGTTTGGTATGTTAAAATATATTAGGAGTCTTGGAGATATATACTTTGGTAAATAACAAAAAAACTAAAACCGATGATATTGATGAGCTTATATCTCAGTATAAGTTATGTAAAGATGAAAAAAGAAAACGTTTTTTGCATCTTAGAATTACAGAGCTAGGCTTGGATTTGGTGAAAAGAATTGCCATAAGTATAGCTATTCCTTCGAATTCTCCAGCTGATGATTTAATTCAGGTTGGGGCTTTGGGCTTAATTAAAGCTATTGATTTTTATGTTCCAAATAAAAATGCCAAGTTCCTTACTTACGCTACCCATTTTATCAAAGGTGAAATCAGACATTATGTCAGAGATAAAGCAAATATTATAAAAACTCCAAGAAAAATTCAGGAAATGTTCTTTAAAATCCAAGCTGCTACTAAAGAATTGGTTGCAGAAGGCGTTGACGAACCTTCAACAAAGCAGATTGCCGAACATATTAATATTCCTGAAAGCAAAGTTGTAGAAATATTAAAGATTGATAAATTTAAGTCTACAGTGTCTTTGGATCAGCATGTATCTTCTGAGTCCGAAGAATCTACCTTAATTGATAAAATTCCTTCAGGTGATTATCAGGAATTTTTGAGTTCATATGAAGATAAGATTATGATAGAGGAGGCTATTGAAAGATTGCCGAAGGAATTAAAAAAAATATTAGAGTTGAGCTTTTTTGAGGAACTTAATCAAAGAGAAATTGCCGATAAATTAGGTATTTCGCAGATGCAGGTTTCAAGAAGATTAAAAAAAGCTCTGAATAAAATGTATGATTTTATGAGAAGGGTTTAAAAATGGATTCATTAACTATATATATTGCATTAGCTTTAATTTTATTTTTCGTATTTGTATTAGGAACTGTAATTGGCAGTTTTTTGAATGTGGTCATATTGAGAGCTTTTAGCGGAGAGTCGATTGTTTTACCTCCGTCAAAGTGTCCAAAATGCCAAAATAAACTTAAATGGTGGCATAATATCCCTCTACTTTCGTATATTTTGTTACGTGGAAAATGTTATTATTGTCATGAAAAAATCAGTATTCAGTATCCGATTGTGGAATTTGTAACAGGTTTGTTATTTGTTTTGGTATTTTTTCAGTATGGTGTTTCGCCAAATACGCTGGTTGCCTTTGCAATTATATCAATACTGATAGTTTTGTCTGTTACTGATATTAAAGAAAAAGTTATTTTTGACGGTCATGCTTATGCTTTAGTTTTTGTAGGTTTGGTTTATAATTTTTTGTTGATGCTGCTTCCTTTGTTAAATCAGGCTTTTAATACAATTTCCGGCTTTCATCTTACAAGTGAGTGGCTGATATTTAATCCGCTTACTACTTCAATTTTAGGTATTCTTGCAGGTGTAATAATTATGGAAATTGTTGCCCGTATTGGTCAGCTTATTGCCGGTCAAAAAGCTTTTGGTGAAGGAGATACTTTAATTGCGGCAGGTCTTGGTGCGGTTTTTGGCTGGACAAATGTAATTTTAATTATTGCTTTAGCTGTTGTAATTAATGCTGTATGTATTTTGCCTTTATTTATTAAGAATCAAATTAAAGCAAAACATTATGATACAGTTGCTTCTTTAGGTTTTGTTGCTATTTATGCGGTATTATATGAGTTGATTTCTATCAAGACACAGTTGTTTTCAAATTTAATTATTCTTCTTGGAGCAACCTTGTTATTTATGATAGTAGGTTTATTGGCAATCTTTAATATTCTAAAAAGATTACGCAGTAATGAAGAAAATTTTACAGTTCTTCCTTTTGGACCGGCATTAGCTTTTGCAGCTATTTGTGTATTACTGCTAAATATAAGTATATCTTTGGTCAAATAAAAATGAGATTGTTAATTTAATACTCTGTTATAAATAGTTGAAATATTTGATAAAAATGCGTTTTTATCAAATATTTTCTCAATTTCATCACTTGATAATTTAGAGGTTACTTCGTTATCATCAAGTAAATTTTGTTTGAAATTGCCGTTATTTTCAAAGGCATTAAGAGCATTTCTTTGAACAATTTTATAAGCTTCTTCTCTTGTAAGTCCTTTTTCAACAAGTGTCAGTAAAACTTTTTGTGAGAAAACTATTCCACCGAATTTTTCTGTATTTTTTATCATATTATCTTTATGTACTACAAGATTATCTACAATATTGTTAAATCTTGATAGCATGAAATCAACAAGAATCAAACTGTCAGGAAAAATTATTCTTTCTGCCGAACTGTGAGAAATATCTCTTTCATGCCATAGCGGAACATTCTCAAGTGCTGCAATAGAGTTAGCTCTTACTACTCTTGCAAGTCCGCAAAGATTTTCACTTAAAACAGGATTTTTCTTATGCGGCATTGCGGAAGAACCTTTTTGATTTTTCCCAAAACCTTCTTCAACCTCAAGAACTT
>Ga0247611_10005238_pt1 | contig 17317 bp, 14 predicted proteins | sample 177DNAGHGhighgp2_FD_192422 | JGI IMG/M metagenome (GOLD analysis project Ga0247611, IMG submission 192422) | Sheep rumen microbial communities from Palmerston North, Manawatu-Wanganui, New Zealand - 1770 DNA GHGhigh gp2 | ecosystem: Host-associated > Mammals > Digestive system > Stomach > Rumen... | reverse complement strand
AAACGGCTTAGCTATTGTACCTTCTTCAAAATCAAATGAATCACCATTATCAGTCTTAACTTCATCATCATCATCATCAACATCAGCAAATGTACTTACTTCAGACTCAGTTTTTTCATCCTCTACAGCATCACTATCATCACCATATGGAGCATATTCATCTGCAGTTTCTTCAGTCTCAACTTCATCACCATCATCATCAACAGCAAATGTACTTACTTCAGACTCAGTTTTTTCGACAGAAACATTTTCTGAATTAGAACCATCAGCTTCATTAGACCCAAAACCATAATTAGCAGTTTTTCTATATTCTAACGGCTTAGCTATTGTACCTTCTTCAAAATTGAATAAATCACCATTATCAGTCTCAACATCATCATCATCAGCAGCAGCAAATGTACTTACTTTAGACTCAGTTTTTTCATCCTCTACAGCATCACTATCATCATCAACTGGAACATATTCATCTGCAGTTTCTTCAGTCTCAACTTCATCATCACCATCATCAACATCAGCAAATGTACTTACTTCAGACTCAGTTTTTTCGACAGAAACATCTTCTGAATTAGAACCATCAGCTTCATCAGACCCAAAACCATAATTAGAAAATTTCCTATATTCAAACGGCTTAGCTATTGTACCTTCTTCAAAATCAAATGAATCACCATTATCAGTCTTAACTTCATCATCATCATCATCAACATCAGCAAATGTACTTACTTCAGACTCAGTTTTTTCATCCTCTACAACATCACTATCATCATCAACTGGAACATATTCATATGCAGTTTCTTCAGTCTCAACTTCATCATCATCATCATCAACATCAGCAAATGTACTTACTTCAGACTCAGTTTTTTCATCCTCTACAACATCACTATCATCATCAACTGGATTATATTCATCTGCAGTTTCTTCAGTCTCAACTTCATCATCAACATCAGCAAATGTACTTACTTCAGACTCAGTTTTTTCGACAGAAACATTTTCTGAATTAGAACCATCAGCTTCATTAGACCCAAAACCATAATTAGCAGTTTTTCTATATTCTAACGGCTTAGCTATTGTACCTTCTTCAAAATTGAATAAATCACCATTATCAGTCTCAACATCATCATCATCAGCAGCAGCAAATGTACTTACTTTAGACTCAGTTTTTTCATCCTCTACAACATCACTATCATCATCAACTGGAACATATTCATATGAAGTTTCTTCAGTCTCAACTTCATCACCATCATCAACAGCAAATGTACCTACTTCAGACTCAGTTTTTTCATCAGAAACAGATACTTCTTGTTTATTCAAATGATATCTAAATGCTAACATAATATTTGAACTATAGAAAACAACCTTATCATATAGTTCTTTATTAGCCTTCTCTACTGTATTTATCCCATGCCTTTCAGCATAATCTAATACTATTTTTTTTCCTTCATCCAAAGAAACAATTTCATATCCACTATCTCTAAAAATAACCCAAGAGCCTTTATCTTTAGAAACACCATCTTTAAATAAAACTATCTTTTTTATATCATTCATTTTTAAAACCCCCTATTTTTGATTACCTGAATAAGTCCAACCATTTTTTAGTAATGATTGATCATTATAAACACTCCATTTTTTTTCAATTTTTTGATTACTTTGTAAACTCCTATATCTTTCACTTTTGTAACAAACATCACCATATAAAGGTTCTCTTCTTTTAAAAGAATTTGTCTGATATACAGCTTGAAAAACAGATAATGTTTGATTTGATTTAGTACAATTTTGAAGATTATTAACTTTATATATTGTACCATTATAATAATAGTGATCATATATATAATTAATACTATTACCATTACAAGTATCTCCACAGTGACTGTCATCAACACTAACTAAAATATAATGATTTAATAGTGTATCATCAATTGCTGATTGATAAGTTTTTCTTCCTTTATACTTCCATTTACCATAATCTTTTTGAGTATTCTTAGTAATATTAATAAAAGATTCATAACGTTCATTATTATTAGTACGATATAATACATTATTTATATACAAATAATTATAAGCAGAACAAACACTTTTATTAACAGTACTTTTCTTTTGTAAAGAAACTCGTTTATTTTGATAAGTTTTTAAATAAGTACCTACTTTTTCTTTTCGCTTATAAGTTTTAATTTCTTTTAAACAATTATTATCATTCTCAGAACAACTAAAATCAGTAATCTTACAATCAGCTTTCTGAAAATCTTCCCATTTTGACCAAGAAGTAAGATAATAACTCATAATAGTTTTTTGATACTCATAAGTTATTGTATCTTCTGAAATAGAAGTATTTTCATTATCATTTGTATTAGTAGAAGTACAATTTATTTTAAATTCACTTTCTAAAATTTCATTTCCGTCTTTATCATAATATTTTCCATCAACTTCTTGACAACTATATATTAGTTCTTCTTTATCTTCAATTAAACATGATTTTTTATATTCATCGAAAGAAACATTTACACCATCTTTATCATAATACTCATTATTATGTATTTCACAATAGTACTTTTTTTTACTGCAAGAACTCTCATATTTCTCCTCAGTAGTAATATTTCCTTGACTATCATAATACTTGCCATCAATAACTTTACAAGTATATTTATTATCTTCATTATCAGTATTATTATAATAAATACCTTTTTCTATTTTTCCTTTTACAGGAATAATTCCATTTTCTTGATGAACCTCTTTTGAAGTTGTTTCAAGCTCTTTCTTTTCACAAAAACCTGCATTACAATAAGAATACTCTCCAATATGAAAAATAGTTGAATCATTTTTAAAATTATCAATTAAATAAATTTTTAATAAAATACCATCTGTTAATTTAGAATATTTAATATATGAATTTTCCTTATCAATTTTCTGTTCATTTGACTCAGTTAACGAATTAATATTTTCTTCTTGCATAAAATCATTTAAACTGATCCTATAAGGTAATTCAATTTTATTATTATTAAAATATTTTATTGCGTCTTCCTTTATAGATAAAACATTATTAAGATAATTATTATTATATTGATTATTCAAGTTATTATCATTATTTTTTTTATTTGAAGAATTACTAAAAGTAAAGAATATAATACAAACAAAAAAAATAATAAGAACTAATATAATAAAACGAATTATTAATGTTTGAATAGGAAATCCCCTATTTTCAAAATCATCTATTTCCATTTGACTATACCCCCACTTTTCGTAGGTACTATACTAACATAAAATTTTCAAAAAGTCAAAGAAAAATAACAAAAAAAGCAAATAAGTCAACATATGTTGACTTATTAAGAAGAAATTCTTTCATATATAATGATATTTTTATCTTGAAAAACAGATTTAAAAGAACTATTATTCTTTAAATAACTTTCAATATAAGAATTTTTATAAGTAATAAAATGAGTAAAATTATACTTATCAATAAATTTATCATAATCAATTATACCATTTAATACATCAGAAAATTCTAATATTATATCTTCCTTATGATTAGCTTTTTTTAAAAAAACTTCAGCTCGACTATCTATATAAGGATGAAATCCAATATATTCTAAATAAGAACCAAAATCAAACTCTGAATATAGAATAATATCAGAATCAGAGTAATGTTTTAATAAATAATCCCCACTATTTTTAACAGAAGAAACTAATCTAGAGTCATTCATCTCAACAGAGAAAAACAAACAAACAATAATAAGAAAAATATAAACTAAATATAAATAATTGCTACCACCATTTTTTATTTTAATAGAACTATTTTTTATATAACTCGTTATAGGATAAAAAGAAGCTAGAATAAAAAAAGCTAAATTACGAGTATTTATTAAAGTCATAAAAGATGTTCCAAGTAATAATAATAAATGTCTAATTTCAATTTTTTTCTTATTATTATAAATATAAAATATAAAAATAAAAGCTAATAAAAAATAAAAAATTTTTCCAGTTAAATCAGAAATTGTAATAGGAAGAAGTTCACTTATAATAGAATTAATAACCGAAGAATAACATAGTAATGGGAAAAAAACTAACTCATATGTATATGGATTTAAAAAACCTACTAAAAACATAACAATAACTATTAATAATAATTTAATAATATTTCTATTTTTTTCTAAGAATAATTGAACTAAAAAAGGTAGAATAAAAATAAATAAACTAATCCATAAAGCACCATGTAAATTAATATGTAATAAAGATATTAATGGTAATAAGTATATTAGCTTTGTTTGATTATTCTTATAGAAACTCTCTAAAATATAAATAGTTATTAAAACAAATAAATAAGTAAAAATTTGTGCTCTAGGTAAAAGAAAAAACTCTAATAAAGTTGTAGAAAAAATACTCGTAATTATAGAATAAAACTTATTATTAGTAAGTAAATATGATATTTTATAAAAAAGAAACAAATATAGCACAACAAATAACTCTAATAATAAAAATAATCCATATTGATGAAAATGGGAATAAATAAAATAAAAAATCACATTAGTAAAACCTTGTTGAATAACCAAATGTAAATTAGAGTGCATTGACAATATATCTGTATGAATAAACCCTTTATTTAGAATTATTTCTCCATACTTTAAAATATACCAAATATCTTCATTCAAAGAATAATTTATAAAACATCCAATAATAAGTGGAATAAAAATATAAAGATATAATACTTTACTATATATTTCTTTGTTTTTCATATTATCACCACTTCTATTATATTGAAAAAATATAAAAAAAGCTACTCAAAAGATAATTTTTTATAAAGAGATATAATACCAATATCAATATCTCGAAAAGCTGACTCAAAATCTCTTGTATACCAAGGATCAGAAATATCTCTATCCAATAATAAAATAATTTTAGAACTATCTTCTACTTGAAAAATTCTAAGTAAAGATTCTTTATTACTCATCTCCATACAAACAAAATAATCATACTTATAATAATCTTCTTTAACAATCTTTTTAGCAACATGCTTATCATAATCTATTCCATATAAATCAAGTATTTTTTTTACAGGAGGATATAAATCATTACCTTCTTCTTCAGAAGAAGTCCCACGAGAAGTAATATAATAATTAATATCTTCACCCTTTTTTTTTAGAAAACTTTTCATCATATATTCCGCCATAGGACTTCTACAAATATTTCCCAAACATACAAAACAAATTTTTATCATATTACCTCCCTATAAACTTCATCTAATATAGAATATAAATAAGCACTTGTTCTCTTTCCAGTTTTATTCTCTATATATTTTTTATATCCTAAAACTTGTTTATCATATTCTATATCATCAATATTTTTTAATTTATAATCTACTATAATAATATCTTCATTTCCCTCAAACATTAAATCAATAATACCATGAAGATTTTTATTATCTTCATCATAAATAAACTCATATTCTTTATAAATAGAATAATTTTTATATTTTTTTATAAAATCACTTTCTAAAAAAGATTTAATTTTTTTATTAATATAATCTGATAAATAAAAAGACTCCAAATCATAATCATAAAAATCAATATTTTCTAAAACTTCATGAATCTTTATACCAAAATCCATTTTTTCTTTAGATATTAAATCCTTATGTTTTTTTGAAAAATGTTCTTCTTCAATTTCAATACTTTGAAAATCATTTTCTAAAACAACTAAAGAATTATTATTATTATTATTAGTCTTTATCTCTTTCGATTTAATCTCATTTAAATACTTCTTATCCGCAATAATATTACTTTCTTTATGATAAGGTAAAAGTAAAGAATAAATACTTTTCATAATTGAGAAAAAAGAATTATACTGTTCCCTCTCATATATAGGTAATACTGAGGAGACTTCTTTTTCTTCTACAAGACTAGGACAAACTATAATAACTTTTTCTTTAGCTCGAGTAAAAGCAACATATAATAAACGTATTTTCTCAGATATTTCTTCTCTTCTTGTACGAATTTTTAATAAAGTCTTTATAAAAGTATCTTGATAAGAATAATCAACCTTAGGAGCAATAATTCCATAAGTATTATCAAATATTATTCTTTCTTTTAACTCACTCATATTAAATCTAGAAGAAAATCCAGCAAAATAACAAATAGGAAACTCTAATCCCTTAGATTTGTGAATAGTCATAATCTTAACACTATTACTCTCTTCTTTTGAAATATTAAACTTTAAATCATATTCACCATTTAATATTTCTTCTAAATAATCATTAAAATCATATATAGAATACCCCATCTTTTCATAATTTAAACATAAATTATAAATATATTCTTCTCTAATTCTATTTTGCTTCATATTAGAAATTTTTAATAACTTTTCATCATATTGAAAAGAATCCAATATTTTTAAATAAAAACTACTTAAAGGAATAGTATCCATATATTTAACTAACACTAAACATTTTTTATATAAATCACTTTGAAAATAACTCTTATCAGAAATCATCTTATATATTTCATCATCACTCATCTCAAATAAAAAACTTCTAGAAATACTTAAAAAAGAATGAATAAAATTATTATCAAAAGTTTTATTCTTAATACATATCAAAAACTGAAATATATTTTTAATAATTAAAATATCATCTTCTCTTTTTAAAGACTCATCTTTTAATACAGATAGTGGTATTTGAAAATACTCAAATACTTTTTTATATAAGTTAAAATCCCTACTTTTATCAAGTAGAATAACAAAATCACTATAAGAAATATCTCGAAGAACTAACTCATCTTTATCAAACACTTGAAACTTTTCACAAACTTTTTTCTTTATATCATCAGCAATTATATAAGCTTCTTCTTCTGATGAAGAACAATTCTTTAATTGTTCCTTCTCATATGTAATAAGTTCCATATTATAATTTTGATTAGTCATTCCTTCTTCAATATAAGTTTTATTTCCAAATACCATTCTGTGACTTGCTTGATAATCTGCTCCACCTATTGTATCATCCATTATGTAATCAAATAATAAATTTATATTATCAAGAACTTCCATACGAGAACGAAAGTTTTTCAATAAATCAATTTTTATTCCTAAATCAGTATCTCGATAAGTATCATATTTAGATTTAAACAAATAAGGATTAGCATTACGAAAACGATAAATAGATTGTTTAATATCTCCAACCATATAAACGTTATCATGAGAAATCAAAGAAATAAAAACCTCTTGAGTATCAGAAGTATCTTGGTACTCATCTACTAGTATTTCATGAAAGGTATTTTTTAACTCTTCTTGAACCTCTGCATGCTCTTTAACAATCTGAATAGCAAGTCTCGCAATATCTGTAAAATTAAAAATATTATTTTTTAATTTATAGTTATCTAATCTATCATCTAGTTTTTCTATAATAGATAATAAAACAGAAATAGTATCTTTTGTAGAGAATACAGACTGAATCATATCATCAAAAGAAGGATAAATACAAAATTCTTTAATTGATGAAGCAAAATCAAATACTTGTTTCTTTAACTTTTTACCCTCTTCTTCACTACCTCTTGGAACAGTAATACTTTTATAATCAAGTCCTGATATAACTTCATCATAACTTTTAGCACTTAATAACTTCATAAAATTAGATTTAACTTTATCTACAAAATCTCCATCAAAATACTGATCTAATGAATCAATCATAGAACCTAAAACTTTAATTTTTTCCAAAATAATAAAGATATATTCCTTAGAAAAAGATTCAATTTTATCCTGATTAAATTCCTTAAAATAGTTTTTAATAAACTCTTTCTTATCATACTTCAGTTCAATTTTTTTATAAATAGATAAAACTGCTTCACGAAGAGGATTATCATCTTTCAAACAAAAATCATGTAGAAACTTCTTTAATTCTAAAGAAGGGTTTTGATACATCTCATCTAATATATCATCAAGTAATTTTTCTTTTTTTATATTAATAATTGCTTCATCCGTAATACCTATATTATCAGTAATATTTAATAAAGTATGATACTTTTTAACAATAGATAGAGAAAAAGAATCAAATGTTGTGATATAGGAAGCATCAATGTAATTTAATTCTTCTTCTAAGCCACTAGTCTTTTTTATAGTTTTTCTAATTCTTTCTTTCATTTCAAACGCCGCAGCATTAGTAAAAGTAAGAACTAATAATTCATTAATATGAATACCTGATTGTAAAAGTCTTTGCACCCTAGCTGTTAATACCGCAGTCTTTCCAGAACCAGCTCCAGCACTAACAATAATATTTTTACCCTCCATGTCAATTGCTTGCTGCTGCTCAGTTGTCCAAGCCACTCTACTCACCTCCTAGAAAAGATAAATCATCAACTTTTTCAAGATACATAATATTTTTATCTTTTCGAAAACAAATATCACGAAATTTACAAAATTTACAAGAAATATTTTCTCCATCATATACTTTAGGATTAATAGAAAAATCCCTTTCTAAAATAGAAGAAATTGAATTCAAAATAATTTTTTCAGTATATGATACAAATTCTTTAACATCATTTTCAGTCAAAATTTTACTATAAGTACCAAAACCTTTATCTTCACTATATTTTAAGCTCTTAATCATTTGACTATCCTCATAACTAGAATCAAAACGAGATAAAACATCAATATTATCCGTACTATATCCCTGTAAATAATACTTTTTTTTATCATTCTTTTCATCAAAAGATGAGTAGGAAAATAAAATATTTTGATAATAGACTCCTGAAAAAACAGGATTTGATAAAATATTAGACTTTTCAATTAAAAACATATAGATAGGTAGTTGCATATTTAACCCATATTTTAATGGTTCTAAATGAGTATCAACATAACCAGTTTTATAATCAATAACCGAATAATAAGTATTATCATATCTTTTATCAATCATAATTTTATCAACATAACCAATAAAATGAACAGGTATTTTAAAATCAAAATCTAATTTAATCTCTTGTTCCTCCAAAGAATCATTAAATCCAGTTAATAAATATTCCTCTTTTAAAATATCTAATAACTTTAAACACTCTTCTCGAATACGTATCAAAAGAATTTTATCTCTAGAACTAATATCCTTATCACTTAAAAAACTATCCCATAAAGAAGAAAAATCAAAGTCATCATGATTAAACTTACTAAGAATAAAATGAAATAAATTACCAATCATAGAAGAAAACTTTTCTTCATAAGAATCTATCTTTAAAATATACTTTAAATAATAAGAAAATTTGCATAAATTATATGACTGTAAAGAAGTATAAGATAAAGATAATGACTGAATATTTTTAAAGAATAAGTCATGATCAATTTTCAAATAAGAATTATTATAAGTTTGATAAGGTAATTGATAAGTAGAATATAATAACTCTAAGCCATCTTTTTTTTCTCCAAAGATATAATAATCATCTAATTTTTCTAATAGGCGAATTTTATTATATAAATTAGTATAAGAATAATTATCACCATTAAAAGAAATAACTTTTAAATTTAACTCTTCTATTAAACTAGATGGATAAAAAGATTGAAATGGAGTTTTTCTTTTAAAAGATAAAGTTAAATTTTTAATACTAGATAATGCATTTATAACAAGTTTCTTTTCTCTTTGATTTTTATAAGTAGTAGTATAAGATAATACCTCATCTTTTTCAGAATCTAATAAATAATTAATATCTTTATAAATAATAGGTAATTGATCCTGATTAAATCCTACAACGAAAACATATTCATCATCTAAAAAAGAAGAAGAAACTAAATCTTTAATCTTTATACTATCTTGATATTTAATATTCTTATAACATGTATTTTTTAATCTATCATATAAAATTTCATCGAAATAAGAATCCTTAGGAAGAGAAGATAACTCTTCTAATATAGATTGTACCTTATCATATAAAAAAGAATCTGTAATAACTTCTAAATCTCGAGTTTTTAAAAATTCTTTTATTTCCGGTATACCAATAATAGAATTAGTAAAAGGAATCTCTATCGGTATATGATAATATGAAAATAGACGATTCATTGTATAATAATAGTCACTTGATACATTGCAAATAACAATTTTAGAATAATCTACTCCTCTTCTTACTAATTCAAGTATTTTAATACAAATAAAATTAACTTCCTCCTCCATAGTTAAAAACTCGTAAACTGGAGTATGAATAGATTGATTAGAAAAAGAAACATGATAAGATAAAGCTTCCTCCTCCCATTTATCCAAATGATAATAAGAAAGAACCTTAATATCAGAATAATCTTTTAAAGAAGAAAACTCTAATAACTTGTTATTCATTAAATCTCTCTTCAAATCCTGTAAAAAAACTAACTTAGTATTTTGATAACTTTTATCATCTTCTATTAAATAAAGATGTTTTAAATAATTTTTACAAACATCTATCTGAAAATTATATTTCTTCATTAAATAATATAAAGCATCTACTTTATAAGAGAAAAAATATTTTTCAAAATAAGACTCTTTGCTCATAAAATGGTAATGATGAAGACTTTTTTCTTTTTCTAAATCTTTTAATATATTAATTTTTGTATCATTTGGACATATAATTAAACTATCTTTCATAATGATTACCTTCCTAATAAGAATATTATAGCATGAAAAACGAAGATTATAATCTTCGTTTTAAAGTAACAATAGTCATACCACTATTAAAATTATCTATTTTATATTCTTTTACATATTTATTTCTTTTTAAAACATCTTGTGTCATTTTTTTTAAGATACCCGAACCATTCCCATGAACTATAATAATATTTTTTTGTTTTAACTTATATTGATCCTCAATAAACTCATTTATTAATATACGAGCATAATCACGATCATATCCATGTAAATCTATACTAGGTAATTGACTATATAATGGTATCATAATCCAATACTTCAGATAACATAGGAATGGAATTTCTAGAACCAACTCTAGTTACAGATATTGCTCCTGTAATAGATGCTAGTCGAATTGCTTCACGTAAAGAATAATGATTTGCGATAAAATAAGTAAAAGCCCCATGAAAAATATCTCCAGCACCAGTAGAATCAATAGCTTTTACTTTAATACTTGGAATTATTTCATATTGATTATCTATTTTAGTAAAACTACCATATGCTTCTAATGTAATAATAACTTGATTTTGAAAATATTCTTCTAATTTATTATGAATCATAACTAAACTATTAAAGTTACGAATATCAATCTTCATACCAGTAAATTCTTCAGCAAAATCTTTTGAACATATTAAATAATTAACTTTTTTGCCAAGATATTTCGTATCTTCATTTAATCTACCCGCATCAATAATACTAATCGCATCAGGATTATGCTCAAGTACCTCATCAGCAGTTTCAGGATGCTCACCATCAATTAAAATAACATCTGCTAAAGTATCTACCCTTCTAGAAAGTTTACGAATAGGTTTTCCTTTAGAAGATAGAACTGTTCTAGAACCATTACTCATATTCGCAATAATATAACTACTAGTAGTCATATGGTCATCACGTTGTTCTATATAGTCACAATTAGCACCAACTTTTCTAAAATCTTCTATAATTCTATCACCATAATAATCATTCCCAACAATACTAGCAAGAGTAGTATCTAGCCCCCATTTCGCAAGTAAATATGCACCATTAGATGCAGGTCCTCCACCACACTCTATATGATGAGTTAAACGATATTTAATATTTTCCTGTGGATACTCCAAAACAGGTAACGTAGTATCAAAAGTAGAATGTCCAACACACAATGCTCTCATAAAACCAACCTCTATAATATTATATCAAATAATAATTAAAATATAAGAAAAAGAAACAAAGAAAAAAAATTATCTTGTAAATTGACAACTCTTTTATTTCTTTTTAAAAAATAAAATCAAACTAGAAGTAATAGCTCCACTAGTATCAATAATACAATCTATAAACTGTCCACTTCTTCCATCTACCCTAGTCTGATGTAATTCATCAGTTAAAGAGTAAAAAAAACATAAAAAACAAGTAAAAAGAAGGATTTTTAATTTAGAACAACCTAAAGAATAAAAAAATAAATAAACAAATACTGCAAGAACAAAATATATCAAATAATGAACTACTTTTCTTAAAGGTTTATTAATAATAAGAACCATTCTAGAAACATTATCATTACTTAAATCAATATTAGTAATATGATACTTATTAGTAATAGAAATAGACTTACTTAAAACAAAAGTAATTATTCTCTTACTATTAGAGTTACTTTCCTTGCTAGATCTACTACTAGCATAAAAAATAACCATACCCCATAAAATAACAATTAATAAAAAAATAAACGTAGTCTTCTTCACAAAAAGTCATCTCCATCTATGAAAATATTTTAATACCTAAAACAAATACTAAAATACAAAATATAACACTTAAAATAAAAGATATAATAATATTACTAATAAAACAAAATATACAAGTACAAACAATAGGTATTAAAGAAGATAACATAGTCATCTTACCTAAATACTTTAAATAATCTCTATCTCTTCTTCCATGATAAGTATAAGGAAGAGAAGGATTTTTACTAGAAAAAATATACAGTCCATATATAAAAATACAAATACTAAAAATCCCCATTAATATTAAAATATTTTCCATAAAAACCACTCCATATATTATATTCCATAATATAAAAATATTTTATCAAAAAGAAAAAGAAAAGTCATTAGTATATTTTTATTAAAACTTCTATTCTAAAAAATGAAAAAAATAAAGATACTTAAACCAATTTATATATCTAAATTTTCCAATAATCTTATTAATAATTGATAGACCTTTTCCCAAGAAGAAATGAATGTTTCTTCTTTTGTAGTATGTATATTATTCATATTAGCACCAATACTAATAATATCAGCATCAACAATATTTTTATTTATTACAGAACATTCAGTTCCACCATGACAAATATCTTCTATTGGGCATTCTCCATATAAATCATAATAAACTTTTTTGTATTTATCTAGAAGTACAGAAGAATCTCTTTTCCTCCAAATAGAATCAAAATAAACTTCCTTTACCTCAAAATTATTATCTAAATTTTTACTATTTTGATTAATAGAATTTAACTCTTCTAAATCAATACTTCTAATTAAATATGAAATATTAATAGTATCATTACTAGTACAGATCATACCCAAATTAGCAGAACTATTACTAGATAAATATCCACTTTTTAATTCTAATATTTCATTAATTATATTCTTACTATCTTCTAATGTAAAAGAAGTATTATTCTTAACTCTTTCAATTATTATATTTTTATTAGATAATTTTTCTATATCTAAATCAGTATGTACAATAGCAGTACAAGAAGATGCTATATCATTTTCAAATGTTCCACCATTAATACTACTAATAAACACCTCTTTATCTTTTAATAGTTTAGCTAACTCATAAATAGCATTTTTCTCTGATAATTCTATATCAACTCCAGAATTTCCACTTGGATAATTTATCAATTCTATTTTATAACTAGGCAAATTATTATTAATTATTGTTCCATGATATAAATATTCATTATAAATATCTCCATCAGATCCTACAATAACTTTATCATCTCTATGATAATCTAAATTAATTATTCTTCTACTTTTAACTTCAGGATATGGAAAATTAACTACTCCATTAAAAGTGTTCTCTTCCTCTGTTGTAAATAAAAACTCTATATCAGGATGAGTTAAAGTATTATCTTCCATAATAGTAAGCATAATAGAAAGTCCTACTCCTTGATCAGCTCCTAAAGTAGTATCTTTTGCATAAACTCTATCACCATCAAATAATACATCAATACCATCAGTAGAAAAGTCATGTTTACTATTCTCTTCTTTTAAAGTAACCATATCTAAATGTGCTTGTAAAGCAATAACTCCATCAATATTACCTTTTTTCTTAATAACTAAATTATTGTGTTTATCTCTAAAATAATAGAGATTATTATCCTCGGCAACCTGAACAAAAAAATCAGCAATCTTTCCTTCATTACCTGAAGATCTAGGTATTTCAGAAACTCTTAGAAAATTGTGAATTAAAACATCTCTCATAATATTACCATCCTAACAAATCAATCACTCTAAGTATAAAATTAATTATAAAAATAAACAAGAAAAAAAGAGAAAAATATTCTCCTATTTTTTTACCTTCTTAAGTATTTTTTCAGTTTCTGGTATTTGAGATTTTAAATCACTTCTATTAAGTCTCTTCTCTAATTCTGGAATAGATGCAGAAAATAATTTTTCTATGAAAAAATAGTTTAATTGTTCATCAATATCAGATGAAATACTACTATAATAATTAATTACATCAAACTTCCCATTTAATAATAACTGAAGTCTACATAATTCTATAGGTAAACGAATAATATTATCTAAACAATAATAATCTTTATTATCTTTACTAATAATTTTATATTCTAAAGGCCAAGGAGATAAATACGCTTTTATAAAACAATCAAAAGAATCCTCTGGTATAAAAGTTATAGTAGGAGAAATATCTGAATACTTTCCATTAATATAATTATCTAATAATTTCAATTGATCATACTCTGTAGGCCTATCATGAATCAATGAAACAATATCATTTTCATCCTTGCGCTCCAAAAAACGAACATCCAACTCATCATCATCAACAAAACGTCTCAATATAGTTGAATTATCTATCTCTAAACAACAAAACATCTTATCAATATCACTACTATTAATAATTCTTCTTCTATAAAATGCTAGCCTTCCCTCATCTGGTATAAAAGAATAAACATCTACTTTATCCCCTTTGTTTTCATTTCTCTCATATAAATACATAATCATCCTCCTTAAATATAATTAAAAATTATAATATCATATAAGAAAGAAAAAAATCAATGACTAAAAAAAGTTATTAATTATCTCTCCTAGTTCTTCATCTTTATCAGTAAATATATGATCAGTATTTTTTATAACATGAAGATTGCAATTAGAAATATTATTTTTTAAATAACCGGATACTACATCAATACTCTCTGTTAAAACACATTCATCTTTATCTCCAAATATTACAAGAATAGGTATTTTTATTCTAGAAAGAACATCACTTTTTCCATCTAATCCATCACGATACCTAAAAAAATCATTTTCTCCACCAGGTAAAAAATCATAATAAAATGTTCCTGCAGCAACCTTCCCGTTAGCCATAACAGAATAGTTTATTAACTCCTTATCTCTTCCCTCTTGAACTAACACTTTACTTTCTCTTACTGCCATTTCATATTCTTTACTACTTAAAAACTTCTTACTTTCTTCTGGAATATCACAAGGAGCAAGTAAAACAATTTTTTTAATACAATCATCATTCATTTTATCATAATAATACAACACCTTATTGCACCCATAACTATGTCCTTCAAGTATAATATCTTTATATCCTAATTTTTTAACATAATCTACTACTCCCTGAATATCTAATAAAGAATCCTGAAATCTTTCTAAACTTCCACCAATAAGTGTAAAATCATTATCTTTTATTAATTCTGTAATAAAGTCTCTTCCTCTATTATTAAAAGTTAAAAATGAATACCCTTTTTTTGTATAAGACTCTGCTAAAACATCAACAAATCTATTCTCATAAAAATTACCATTCATTCCATGAACATGAATACAAATACCCTCAGTATAATCTTTAGGTGTATATAAAATACCTGGCATCTCTATTCCATCAACAGACTTAATTCTTACTAATTTTTCATTCATAAATAACTCCTTTTTATAACTAAAACGGTAATAATATTTTTACATAAACAAATCTCAAATTCAAATATAAAATATACAATTAATCAAATAACAATTTAAATAACTCATCTAGATATTCTTCTTTATTGTCATATGAATAGACTTCTTTATAATTACATTTATCATAAAATTTTAAATCTTTAACCTCTGAATCATGCTTAGTATTTAAATATAAATCTATTAATTCCTCTTTTGTATATTTAGTTTTAATTTCATATAAAGTACCAACTGGATAATAAGATTCATTGAGTTCTCCTTCAGATGGATATTTTAAATATTTTAATATTACTTCAAAATCATTATTATTCATTAAATTGATTCCTAATTCTTCTTCTACCTCTCTTATTAAACATTCTTCACAATCAAATTGATTATTTTTAATATCTTTATTATCTGCCATTCCACCAATAGTATTAAGCTTATTTCTTTTATTTAATATAATACATATATAATTATCTATTGTTCTTATATAACCAGCTGAAAATAATGATCTAATAATTAAATTATTAGTCTTTTTAGCATAAATCAAACTAGAAAACTTAGTCTTAGAAATATTTATAGAAAGATTTTCTTGATTAATATCGGTTACACAGTAAATATCACCATCATAATAATCATTAGAATTCTTATCTTTAATAAAATCATTCCATACTTCTTTTATATTTTTTCTAGTAGATTCATCAATTATTAAATCTCCATCATAAATACTATTAAGTTTATTAATTGCTTTAATCATATACATTTCTCCAACCATTAATAATTATAATACTCATAATATTTTTTTATTTAGTAAAAAATCTTCTAAATACATCTCTTTATTTAAAACAAAAATAGGATAAGAATAATCATTTTGTTCTCTACTCCAACTATCAAAATAAGATATCACTTCTTGAATTAAATCATTATTATTTCCTCTTTTTTTGTATCTATTTAGTAATATTTCTCTATAATCTAAATCATAAGAAGGTAAAACAAAGTAAAAATCAATATGATTAGATATTAATAACTCTCTTATATCTAAATTAGATGGAACTAATACAACATCATACTTTTCTCTAGCATCTATAATCGCATCTAAATAATTATTAGGCCAAAGAGGATTAACAACTCTAGATAAATCATTCTTCTTTTTCTCATAATCTTTTTTAGTAATCCCAGAATAATCATATCTATATGGAGAACTTTCTAAATCACAAACATTTAAATATTTATTACAAACATAAGTTTTACCTAACCCAGCAAATACACTAATAACAATACCACACATAAAAAACCTCCATATAAAACATTATGTAAAAAAACAAAAAATCTACAATTATTATAACAAAAATATCCAATTATAATAAAGATATTTAACAAAAAAGAAAAATAACATTTATAAATAATAATAACTAAAATTATTATTAAAAGAATAATAAAAATCCACCCTTAAAAAGGGTGGTCTTTCACAGAGGCCTATAAGGCCAAACACTGGCAGCTACCATTTGGTAGCTTTTTTAGTCTGCCAATCGCCTTTGTCACTCTTACTTACCCGTAAACG
>Ga0247611_10005237_pt1 | contig 17321 bp, 9 predicted proteins | sample 177DNAGHGhighgp2_FD_192422 | JGI IMG/M metagenome (GOLD analysis project Ga0247611, IMG submission 192422) | Sheep rumen microbial communities from Palmerston North, Manawatu-Wanganui, New Zealand - 1770 DNA GHGhigh gp2 | ecosystem: Host-associated > Mammals > Digestive system > Stomach > Rumen ... | reverse complement strand
GACATAGCTATCGGAGCGATACCCTTATCAAATACAAATACAACTGTTTGTGGATCAAAACAAGTTTTTTCAGAAGGTGCACGGTTGATTATTGTTTCACTATAAACAAAATCAGCCATTTAGTTTCCTCCATTAAAGACTAGTCTGTTCATGATTAATTACATAAACATCGATATCTGTTGTTGTTAAAACACCATTTGTATCATTTACCCATTTTGTTAAAATGAAATCATAATCTTGAAGATCGTTTACAAGGATAGAAACTGAACGTTCACTAATAGGTGCCATTCTTCCAGTATCAGTATCACCAGAATTAATTGGGAAATCTGAAATAAGTTTTGTATAAGTTGAATCTTTAACAGAATATACCTGAAGTCTATTAGGCTGCAAATAAGTTCCATCTGCAGAAATCTTACGCTTATATCTATCGACAAATTTAGTCTTCCCGATAAGTCCTTGAGGATTTGTAATCTGGATAGTAAGTGTATTATCTAGTCTATAAATTTTTGCAATATTGCTTAAATTAACAGATGATCTATCATATGTTTCTTTAAGAGTTGTAAGTGCACCACCATCTTCATATCCATATGAACTAACAGATCCATAATTAGTAATAAGAGCACCATTAAATGAACTAGCATCTGCACCGAATTTAACAACGAAACGGAATTCTTTAGAAGAACCATTTGTATAAAGAGTAAATCCGAATGTAGTATCGCTACCAACTGTATAATCTGATTTACAAGTAAATACCATTGACTGGTCATATGTGTCGAAAATATATGGACAATCTGTAAATTCAACAGATGAACCATCACTATCTATTTTCTTGAATGTGTTAAAGAAAGCTCTAGTTTTATTTTCAACTTCACCATCACTGTTAATAGTAAATACTTTAAGTCTGTAAATTCTATTCTTAATAGAAGAATCTACACTAGTTCCTTGTTCTTGCCACATTACCGGAAGGATCTTATAAATAGTTTCTGTAGTATTAGCTACGATCTGGAACTTAATTGTCTTTTCAACATATGTTCCATAAGGTTGGTTAAATTCATCAACATTGGCGTAATATCTAATTACAACGTCATGAGTTTCACCTTGAGCTTTATTTTCTGTACTCCAGTTATCAAGACCTTCAATATCAAGATTAGGTGAATTAAGAGAAACAAGTTTATTAGTTCCATCATTAAATACAACTCTAACTACGAATGAAAGTGTATTTGAAACATCTTCTCCAGCTTGTACAGGATAAACACCATTAGCTGAAGATTGAGAAATGTTATTACGAAGTACTGTAATATTGATATCAGAAATAGACTGTGAAGGAACTTCTGTATCAGTTACAGTAGAATCTACAGCCTGGAATAATCTTGTACCAAGTAAAGTTCCATTACTGTTAAAGAAATCTACCTGATAGAATTCATTATTTTTAATAACTTCGGTCTGTCTAATAGGATCAACTTCTTCTGTAGCGAAAATCTTAGCAGGAAGCATACGAGTATATACTGTTCCAACAGCATCATCACGCTGTGTAACCATACCGATATTCTTACCAACAAGATTATTATCCTGAATCATACCTGCTACATAAATAGGTTTATTATCTTCATTAAGCTTTTGAGCTTTTACTGTATAGTAAGCATAATCTTCAGGCCAAGTCAATGATGTATTAGGATACATCATAAGATTTGATCTGTCGATATACAATGTGTAAATACGTCCATTATTATAAGCAGACATTAACTGATTTAATACACCCTGAGATTCATAATAAGCTAAACGTTCATTAACTTCTTTTTCTTTAGATGTATAAACATAGCGTTCTTCACCAGTAATAGCATCTTTAACAAGTTTACAAAGATAAACATATCTATCGTCATCATAAAATTGCTCACCATCATATGGTGTTAATAACGATTTATTTAATTCGAGACGATCTGCTTGATCGAGATCTGCAATATATGGATTATCTTTAAATAAACGAATATCAGCAATATTAGCTGCAAAACGTCCTTTATATCCTTCGCTAGAAAGCTGTGTATAAGCCTGTCTATCAGGACTTGTATCTGAAATTTCTTCAGCCATTTTGTTCTCCTTACGTTATATTTAATTTCATCATTTAGAGTTTAAATGTATTAGGATAAATAATATTTATCAATTCTTTAGCTTTACGTTTAGCTAAAGCTTTATAAATATCGTATTGAACGTTGTCCAAATTATCACCTAATCCATCTTTTGATGAAAGGAATTTTATTAATGCATTTTCAATGGATGCATAGTATCCATCTTCAGCATCGAAATCCATATTGTATACATACTTCAATGGATATATTTTATTAAGTATATATCTAATTCCCAAATATTTGAGAATAGAACAATCTTCAACATATTCTTTAGCTTTTATCATAAGAACTTTTTCACAAGCATCTTCTAATATTTCTGAATTCCATCCATAATCAAAATTAACAATATCTACATCTGTTCCAGTCCATTTAATTCCTTTTTTATCAGGAGCTAATGGAAAATCTATAGGATACAGAATATTAGATAATTTATTTTGACACATGGCTTGAACTAATTTATCTTCTCCTGTTGTAGAATCGATAAATAAATCATCTTCAGAATTATCAAAAGTATCGAGTAAAATAGCATAGAAGAAACTTCTTCTAAGATTTATTGTTGAGCCAGGATAAATATGTTTTACAGTTCCATCAACTACATTTACTTCTCTGATAGGATTTATAACGTCTGGCATCATACCATCATAAAAACGATTAGCATCTATAACGATATCCAATCTATCATTAATGATTACGTTTTCAAATACTGAGAAGTATTTAAGAACTATAGGGTCTATATCAATATCTTTAAAACCTTGAGTTCTTGTTTTTCCAGAATTAGCTAACCAGTTGATATACATTAATTCTAAAGTATCTGAGAAAGCATTTTCAGATTCTCCAGTTTCTTCAGGATTTTCAATTTGTTTAACACTGTCTACATCTGTAACAAATCCATGATTTCCTTTATAAGCTTCAAAGAAAACTTTAGCTTTTTGCCAAGCTTCGTATTGTTCTTCTTCAGATTTAGAAGGTTTCTGAATTATATCTTCAAAATTATCAGTTGGTAGAATATCATAGCCATGAGCAATTATATAATCGGTATATTCTTTATAATACTGATTAGAATAATTTTCTCCATCATCGCCAACAAAATCAGAATAATATGGATTCATTTTATAAACGAAATCTATATTAGGTCTATTGGCTTCGTTAGGTTTAGAAGGATCACAGTTCCAGAATATTTCTTCCAAAAGTTTTTCGAAAGCTGTAGGTTGATAAAGATCTATATAGTCTTGAATTTCTGATTCCTTATATTGTAAATTAGTAGTAATCAGAATAGTTCTTATAGGCCTTGTAATATTATGTACACGAATAAGTTTATCAGACAAAATATCAATATCGTAAGCCGACATTTTATTTCCATTGATAAAAATATTCATATATTCTGTAGAAACTGGATATTTTAATTCAGATAAATAAACTAAACCATATCTATTATTGATTACAAGATCATCATAACCGACAATAAGAATGTTTGTCTTAGTTGAGTTGAACTGAACTGTGAAAATATCATTTGTAGTAGGCTGAGCTTTCAAAACAATGAATGATGAAGCAATAGCCTTATTTTTTTCAGGATTAATAAATGTATAATCTTTTCCATAAATCAACTCATATCCATTTTTACTAATAATAGGTTCAGAGTTGTTAATATAAGGAATAAAATCAATTACTTCATTACCACCTGATAATTCATCATACGAATTACCATTTTTATCAAGTTTTGTAGTATAATTATAAATGATATATTTAGAATAAATAGGTATGATTAAATCGTTATCAGACATATAAGACTGATCAATATTCGAATAGATTAATTCTTCAATTACATTATATTGCTTAATGAGAATAAAGAAATATCCTTCTGTTTTTTCAGCTTCATACAATTGAACGTTAATTGTTAATCCGGTTTCATCTCTATCAGTTATATAGAATTTTTTAACCATTCTATAACCAATATTGTCTTTTGTCGGATAAACTAAATAATATTCATCTTGAGTAGAATCATACCATTTTTTACAAACTTGTTCAATAGCACAAACATCGTCCGTCAGGAATGTTTCACCAAATGGAAGTTGATCATAGGTAAATCGTTTAGAATAAACTTTATTACCTTCTTCATCATAACCAAGTTCACTAAATTCTGACAGATTAGTTCTATAAATCGATTTTTCACGATAAGTTAAATCAAACTGGAATATTTCTACAGTATTTACACCAGAAATATATTTACCAGTTTCATCTTGTACTAATGGATCAAAACAAGATTTATCAATTGTGATATAATCTATATCTGTTTCACGGTCTGTCGTATATTTTGTAAAATCAATTAATTGATGGTTAACGTAAATTTTATAATAAACGTTTTGATTTACATTTTCAATTTTACTTACTGATGTAACTTTTACATCTTCAGCATTTCCGTAAACTAAGAAACGTTTACTAGGATTTTTCCATTGTTCCATGAGACGTCTTAAAAGTGTAGGACGTTCAGTAATCAATTCCTTAGCTCTAGATGTAGCAGTATTTCTTTCTAGTTTAAGTTTATCATATTTATTAATAGCTTTTTGTACATCAAATAAATCACCATTATTAGACAAAACTTCTTTAAAACTAATCTGATATTTTGTATCATCGAAAATTGAATATGTATAATGACCGCGCATTCTATCAACACATCGTCTTACACCAAGCATATTAAGAAGATAATAATCATCTCCATAAGAAGAATATGCTGCATCATCAACTTTCTTACCAATATCTTCAATAAAGAAATCTACTTTATTTTCATCAAAATCAGTTTCTGTTATTGAATATTCAAATGAAAATCTTGATGTTTGAATTATTTTCGAATCATCCACTCTCTTACCATCATAGAAAAAAGAAAGGGCAGATTTTGTAATAGGACCGGAAATAATATCAACTTTATAATCGTCGTTGATATAAAAGTGTAATTTATTTGTATCTTCATCAACATGTGTAATCGCAGGAACTTTATATCTGTAAATTACATCATTGAGAATATAAAATTCTAAATCACCTGAAACGAAAGATACTGGGAAATTAAGAGTCAATAAATTACCATCTTTACTAATAGAATCTACAATAAATTCTTCACCATTAACAAAAGCTAATATTTTCTCTTTTATAATTTCTAAATTTCGATGATCATCATATTTATATTGACTTTCGGTTAAATCAATAGTTATAGAACTACCATTAATTTTACCACGATGGTATAAACATTCTGATCCAGACTGTCTATAATCGATTGTAAATACGCAATCTATATTAGAATCATCATCATAAATATTTCCAGGAATGTATTTTTTAGGAATAAATACATCTGTATACATTTTATTTGAATAAACAAATACTTCATTATCCGGTATTTTTAAACCATTTACATATATAAAAAGAGAAGCAAATTCATTTACAACAAGCTTATCAACTCGTTGTAATGGAAATGAGCTAATATCTTTTTCAAGTATTTCTTTATCACCAAAATGCTGAATTACCGTATTTGTTTCTGGATCTACTGTAGAATTCAATGAAGTAGCTGAATAAAAATGTTTTTTAGTGATATAAGTATCAGAAATTTCATTTTTATAACAACTTTTATCATTAGTTCTAACTGTTCCACAATTAACATATTTACTATTGATTACAGCATTAGTCTTAAACTTAAAATAAGGAACTGATACAGATTGAATTTCTTTATCAGATACTTTAGAAGTATCCATAAAAAATTGAGTTAAATCTATATAAGTTCCATCATTAAGAAGACCTTTGTTATTATCAAATAAATTTAATTGGGTTTTAAAATCGTTTCTAACATTACCACGTTTTACATACTCTTGACGTACATCAAATACATTATTAGCATCTGATACACGAGTCATTGCTTGCCAAGAGGGATCGTTGTTTCGGAGTATGGTATAGTTACTTTCTGTAAGAATTACACTCATAAATAACCCCTTTTTATTAATAAAAACTATATATTAATGTCTTCGAATAAGAATATAGACAGGGTATAAAACCCTGTCTATTTATCATTTTTATCAAATAAATTTAAGCTCTTTTATAGAAATTATATGTGTAGAAATCAAAATCTTCTTTACTTGCAATTATACGAGAATTATAATGATCAAATTCATTTGCAGGGTCGAAGAATTGATAATATCTAACATTATTTTCCATAGTAGCTGACCAATGTTGAATATCCTGTAAAATATTTTCGAGATACAACGAACTAATATTTTTGATATCTGAAGATAACTTTTCTATAATAGAAAATACATGTTCGATAGTTTTATCATATTTTGAAGAGTCGAAACTAGTTTCCTTATCATAAATTATTGTATCACAAAATTGTTGTTTATTAAAATAAAGACATCTAAATTCTTCAACCAAATGATGTATAATATTTTCTTTAAACGCAGTATCAACTTTTCCATACATTGAGGCTAAATTTACACAATAGTAGAAAAAGTTTTTAGTCATTTTATATGATTCGAATTGTTTATTATCAGGATACCATTTATTTAAGAAAATATCAGGATTCATATAAATCAAATTAAAGAATTCATTACGGAGTTCTACAATATCTTTCATATTCTTAGATATCATTTCGAAAACACTATGTAAAGCATTAGCATCTACAATAAAATTATTAGATCTTGTATAATCTCTATTCATAGATTCTATAGTAGAAATCATTGAATAAAGTTTTGTTGTAGCAGTTATACTTGTAGATACTGGATCTTTGATTAAATATTTTTTAATCGGATTACCATCGTTATATAAATGTTTTTCACCAGATTCGATATCAGTAAGCATATCTGTAATCAATTTATAAGATGATTGTTCAGTTTGTAAAGAAAAGAAATAACCATAATTTGATTTGAACTTAATCAAATAATCTTTAATAACTTTAGCGGTTCTAGAATTATAAATGAAAAGTTCATTTCTAATGTTTTCAATTACATCATCTGTAACACTTGCAGATACATCTAACTTAGAATACTTTCTAATTATTTCGATGTAACACATTCTTGAAATGTAATCTAAAATATGTGGTAGTGTAAAATTTGTTATTTCGAGATTAATATAGTATTCTTTTGTAGGATCAGCTGCTCTAGTATTAGACACATCAACCAAAATCTGATCATTACGATTTATTTTGTTATATTCGCCTAAAGAAGTGTTATATATACTAAAATAATCTAGCAATTTTAAAGAATCGCCGATTAAATTTGCTCCAGTATTCGATGTTGTAACTGGAACAAATTTAAAGTTCTTAAGAGATTTCTTCAGTTTAGTTAAAACTTTATCAGAAATAGATTTTACATATTCTTCATCAGAAAGGAAATTAGAAATTGCAGATTCGATACAAATAATAAACGGTTTTTCATTATTATAATCCAAATCTTCTTTAGTCATTCTAGAATATTCTGCTTCAAGAATAGGAATGAAATATTTACATTTAAATACATTGTATAAATTGATGCTGAAATAATCATCAAATACGATACTCATTAATTTTGAAACAATTGGTACTAAGAATTTATCAATTATCCAATCTTTAGAGTTATTGAATTCATCAATATCCTGATCATAATGCACAGGTAGTACAGCAATATTATTTTTCTTATATTTTTTACTGAGTTTAAAATATTCACAATTATTTAATGTACCAGCGAAATATTCTTCATCAGATGTTTTATTCGAAAAATGTTTGTTTGCTCGTTCATATAATGATTTAGCATATAGTTTATCATTAATGATACTTACAAAATTATAAATTATTTGTCTAGTTTCTTTTACCATTTTAAAACTCCTTAATTATTCTAAATTCAACATAATTGATAGGGTCGATTATTATATCTTCTCCTACAGTTATATACCATTTATCACTAAAATTATACCTTTGCATTTTAGTTAATTTTGTTTCATTTCTAATACAAAAATATTCACTTATTGTTTTAAGTGTCTTATACATTTCAGTATTATATACAACTGACTGCGATTGATTTTTATCAAAACACATCATGTATAAATTTTTAAGATCTCCCATAATATTCATAGCTACATTATTGTATGAACGCATATGTTCAACAATAGATTTAATATATTGTGTAAAATCTTTAACATTATCAGTTTTATTCATAATAGCTTTTCTTTTACGTTTAATACTCAATATAGAATCGCAGAATGTGATAACGTTTTTAAGATACTTAATGTTTTGTTTAACATTGATAAGATCTTGTGTATGATAAAGATTTGTATCAGAAATAATTGATTTGATTTCTGGATATTTTTCTTTATTATTAACCAAATACAACCCGAATAATCGTTTCATTTGTATAACAAATGCATATCTAATCGAACGTTTGATAACAGTATATACTAAAGATGATGCTTTAATATTACAATCTTTCAAATTAATTTCATCAAAAGCATCATGTTTAATATAATATTTTAAAGCATTGTAGTTAATATCATCAACTATAATAGATGATGGTACTTTATCAAATTTAAATTTATTATTAATGGAGATTACTTTACAAAGTTTTTTAGAAGCATAATTTGGTCTAAAAAATAAATCATAAAACGAAATATTACATCTTTTACGTTTATTTACATTATAACAATAATGATGAAAACGTATAAATTTTTTTGTACAAATATATAAAACATTTGATGTTATATCATTTATAACATCATCGAACTCGCTATACTGATTTATAAAATCTGTAAAAGCAGCTTCGAATGGAAAAATTGCAGATTTTAATGAAATAGCTTCTACAGTATAATTCCGAACTGTAGAGGCCATTTTTGAATAATAGATCTTAGCATACGTTTTATAAAATTTTTCTAAAAAGTTACTATTAAATAAAAATTTAGATACTTCACGACGTACTATAAACTGTTCAAATCTTGCAAAAAGTCCATCAGGATCGGTTGGTTCGGGAAATTCAAATTCATTCACGTTATCATTATAATGAATAATACCGAGACATATTTTTTTAAAAAATTCTATATCCTTATTCTTAAAACGTTTTTTATCCTGTTCCCATTTAAAATAACCTTCTTTATCTGTTTTAGGTAAAATTGTTTCATTTAACAAAGTTTCATCTTTAATTCTTGAATAATTTACAAAACCATCTAGTAATGGATTAATATAAGCCATAATCATGTTCTCCTTATGCTATTTCGAAAGAATATCTTGAAATATTCTCATCTTCTGTACCAACAAGTTCAGTTTTATTAATATCTTCATTCCATTTATTGATGAATGAATAATTATTCATATTTTCTATCATTTTAGAATCATAGCTTTTCAAATTAAAGATAGTATCGATTAAATCTTTTATATCTGAAACACCAAAAGATTTATCGCGCATTTTTTGTACCAATGATTCAATAGATGAATTTATAATATAATACATATCGGAACGTTCAATATCATGACTAACGGTACCAAACCAATACAATTGTACCGAAGTTAATATCGGTTGTATTTTTTCTAATAATGTGTTTTTATTACATTTCTGTAATTCATGACAACTAGTAATCGAATCGTTATAAAACTTAATATTATCTTTAAGAAAAGATGTATAGTTTTTATAAAACGAATCTGTATTGTTAATTATCAAATCGATATTGGAATCTTTTGTTTTTAATTGATTCAAATAAATACCAAATGATTGCTTAAATTGGTGTACAAATACATATCTGATAATTTGTTTAAGAACAGTATAAAACATGATATAATTTGTTACATTCTTTACCGTTTTGAAATCAACTTCTGTGATTTTTTCAGTATCCACATATTTTAAAAGTTTTTTATAATTTATATCGTTATAATTAATCGTAAAAGAAGAATGAATTGGATAGTCAGATGCAGTTTTGTCAAATTGAAATGTAAATGGATGTTCTGCTTCATTCTCACAATGAATATGTTTGCTGATTTTCTTCAAAGCAAATACTGGTCTAAAAAATAAATCATACATAGAAACATTACATTTTTCAACAGCATCATTTGAATTAGTCGATTTGAATTCTACCATACTACGATTTGATTTACGAATAATAATATTGAACAAATCATCTATAGTTTCTTCAAATGAACTATCGTTTATAAAATTATCAAATGCTGTTTCAAATGGAATAATTATTTTTTTGATAGATGCGGTCGGATCTACATTATTTTTAATAGATGCAGCTAATTTATCATAATATTTTTTTGCATAATTATGATAAAAATCTTTATTGAATTTACTATTATTTAAAAAATTCGATATCGATGGTCTCACAATATATTTAATAAAATATATCATAATATTATCCCAACACCAACCAGGATATTTGCTACGTTTCATATCATTTGTATCGATAAATTTAAACCGATTAAAATTCCATTCATCATAGTAATAAATGAAAGGACCTGGTAATTTATTAGTTGCAAAAGATTCAAAAAATGATTCTTTATAATCTTTCATTAAATCCATATAATTGAATAAACGTAATTGTTTTACAAACCATTTTAATTTTTTTGGAAACAAATAATCTATAAAATCTGAAAAACCATTCTTAAAATCAATCTTATACATATTTCTATTTCTCCTATAAAAAAAGAATGGTATCAATGATACCATTCTTTATATCTTAGAATTTAATTTTAGCGAATCATATCACTAAGATTAAATTCAGCAAATACTGAGTTTTTACCAAAGTATTTGTTAAATGCTGAAATAACATCAGCTTTAAATGAATTTAATCGCTTAATAATAAGTTTACCATATTCTGGAGAATAAGGATCAACCTTTTTAGTATTGAGTTCAGCTTCAATTCTTTCAATTTCCGACCAACTTGAATCGTAAGAAGAAACTGTATCTTCTTTAAGAATTGATTTAACAGTTGCTTTATTGAAACGTTCATCGTTTGAATCTGCAACCTTGTAACTTGCACGAATAAATTCAATCTGATTGTTGATTGTTCTAAGTGCACTGTTTACACTAGAAATTGCTTTTGAGAATGGATCAGAAACATTACGTGAATATTCAGGATTTATTGTTTTAAGATGTTCCTTAGCGATTTCTTCAGCAATTTCTTTAATTGAAGCATTTGGCTTGAATTTGTTCTTATAAGCATTGAAGAGCTTATAAATATCAGATGATGAATTCATCAAACTTGATCTTGTTATTACAGACAATTCTTTGAGTTCATCGCCTTTCATAGCAGCACCAGGAATACGTCTGATAACTGTAAAAGGAATAATGTTGTTGTACGTATGATAATTATATTCATCCAAACACTGTTTAACGAAGATTTTATCTTCCATTGTCATTTCACTCATTTTCGAGTTCCTCCATTTTTACGCTTCTTTTTTAAGTTCAGGATTTCTAAAGTTATGACTTTCCTGTGGAACGAATCCAAACAAGAACATACAAAGATCTTTAGGTAAACCGAAAGCATCATTGTAAACTTTATATCCAGAAACTTTATCTACTATAAGATGTCTAGGTGAGAATGCTTTTCTAAATGCTTCACATACACCAAGTTCTTTAATACTGTAAAGTGATAATGTATCACCATCGAAGTCACCATTCCATGCAATAAGCGATGTTAATGGAACTTTCATATGATTTTCCCTTGCATTAGGAATAACATCAACAACTCTAAGCATCTGTAAAGAACCAAGATCCATTGTAGGTGGTCTGTTTACAAGACACCACAATCCATCTTTATTATTGGCTATCAACCATTTCATGGTTTCATACAGAACCGGATTTAATTCATGAGAATATCTCTCAATATCCATCCATTCTGTAATTTCATAAATAGTTCTATCTACAAACGCATTGGTTGTAACTCCACGTTTTAAACAGTTGATTATTTCATATTTATACAATTCCAAGAATGCTTTATATGAAATAACAATCTGATCTATACCGTAAGTTTCACCAGTATTTGCAGCGATAACCAAACGTGATGACCACGACATCTTAGTACCTTGAATGTTGCGTCTAAGTAACTTTTTCTTTCCATCAAGTTTCTGAATAATCATATCATAAAGACTATAAAGAGACTGCTGGATAGTATAAAGATACTTATTGATATTCATATACTGATTTGTAATCTCAGATTTAGCAATTAATGAAGCATTGTTAATAATAACCGAATAAGTCGAATTTATTTTATCATACCTCATTGTTTTTTCAGCAGAGTTGATAAATGCTGGTCTCAATTCCTGAGACAATACATTTATCTTAGATGTCCAGATTCTGTTTTTGAAATGAATTAAAAACTCAGCTTCTCTAGGTTTTCTTTTAATTTTACCATAATAAGCGATGATTTCTTCATATCTTTTATAGAATTCTGTCATACCGATTTTTGAGAAAGGATGTTTCTTATCGAATTCAGATGTACCAATCAACAGATTTCCCTGAAGGTCAATGTTATCGTTAAATGAAATTATATCATCTAATGTTGAAGGACCTATGAGATCTTTAATCTTGGCATAAGCTGATGGCTGAATTACTTTATGTGTTCCGATATTAATCCATCCGTTTTTATCAAACAGAACATCATAGTTATTTTTAACTATCTGATGACAGATCGGACATTCTTTTCCTTCCCAAATTCTTCCAACATAATGGCCACAGTTAGGTGCACAAGAATATTCACTAAGGTCGACATTATCATCGACAAGTTTTCCCATTTTGTTTGAATAAAGTCCACCTTCCTGAGGAACAATCTTTTTCTTTACAAATTTAATACCATCTTTATTGGATAGAGTTACAGCTTCCCCTTTCAATACCTGGTCAAAATGAATAGCTTCTTGGTTTTGATATCTTAGATATTTTGTTCCCATTTCATTTCTCCTATTAATAAAAATAAAAGGACTAGATATATTTCAATCTAGTCCTCAAATTTAATCTGGTATTGAATTAGAAGCTCATGTTCTGCCAACCATTGTTATAATTGTAGTTGCCACCATTATACATTCCACCGCCAATATTACCGCGTGGAGAACCAAGCAACTGAGATGCGAGGCTAAGAGCAGTATCAAGTTCAGAAGACATCTTGTTAGCAGTGTTACCATAAGATGTAGCACGAACTGCTGGAGTAAGTGTTCTATTTGCATTATTTGCTACATTAATTGCAGCGTTTGCAATCTGATATACTCCCTGAACCTTTGTATTATTCGATTTAGATACAACTGATCTAACAATAGAACCGATAAATGGAATAGGAAGAATACTTCCAATTCTGGCAGCGATTGATTTAGAATCATCTGACAATTTATCAGCAACAAATGGTGCAACAAGTGTTGTAAGACCGATAGCTGCACGTGTCTTTGTAAAACTATCAATAGGCATAACCTGCATTCCATTAGCTTTGGCTGTAGCCTGATCCATAGTTTTCTTAATAAGAGCATGTGCTGGTGTATAAAGATTTACCAAATTGACAATGTTTCTAATATCGTTGAATGTTACAACGCCGTTCAATTTTTCATCAATTTTAGCCTGACATTTTCCACCAAAAGCAATAGTATCAACTGCCTGGAAAACTGGTAATGCGGAAGCAATACCCAAACAAAGTAAATCATTTTTGTTAACATGATATGGTGTAGGATCTTTTCGATGCTTAAATACATCAGCAATTACTGGAATAGCATTTACACCTGTTGTTACAATTGCAGATGTTAATGCTGCTTTCTTTTTACGATTCATGATAATCTTAGTATCAGAATCCCCAGTATTTACAGATTCCTGCTGTGCTTCAGCACCTTCATATACTGTTTCAGCATTGAAGTCACCATATTTAATTTCTTCCGAATCACCTTTGTTGTCGAATGCGTTGATTGTTTCCATCTTCTAATTCCTCCCTTCTGTTAGGCTGTAGCCTTTTCATTTTTAATAGTTTCTTTTTTTGTTGGAAGCTCTTTTACTTCGAGCTTTGGTAAAGCTGCTGGTTTTACAACCTCAGTATTTCCAGCAACTTTCTTACTTTTAATCATGTTTGAAATTGAAGTTGCTGCTACGCCACCGATATTTCCATAAACAGAAGCATCAAGCTGTCCATTAATAGATTTTCTTGTAGCATACTTAGCAATAATTTCATAAGCTTCACAAGGCTGACCTTCAGTGATAGAATATGAACATCCGTCGATAGTCTTAAGATCTTTAATATCCTTAAAGTTTCTTACACTCTGAAGAACAGTTTTGCTTACAGCAGACAATGTACCAAATAATGTTAATGCTTTTACAACACCATTATTCTTAGCTTTTTCTGGAAGGAATTTGTTAAGAGCATTAGATGCTGCGAATGGAGCAACGAATCCAAAACCAACATGCTCAGCAGCATACTTAAACTTTTCTTTATTAATTGCTTTATTAATAAGATCAGCTTCTGCTGATGAAATATTGTTTGGATCAAACAAACCTTCTACAGTATCTTTATTTCCTGAGAACCAATAAGCTGATGCGAAATCAACCATTGATCCAACAACGCCAACACCAAGAATATTCTTAGTATTGAAATTTTCTGATTTATGAAGATATGAATCAGAAAGATACTGAAGTGTCGCACCTGTTGAAATGTTAGCAAGTGCACATCCTGCATTTGTAATATTTTCAGCACGAGATTTTGCTTTATCAAAACCTGTAAGTTTCATAATAACCTTTGCTGCTTTTGATCTGTCTTCCATCATAATGGTTGACTTAAACTGTGCGAATGTTTTATTAAGTGCTTCATTACGAGATGCATTTGTAACTGGATGTGGTTTAACACCATTAACTCCAACTTTTGTAGAATTAGAATGTACAATTCTATTCATATATTCTGAAGCGTCAAAATTGTCATTTCTAACTGGACCTGTAGGGTTGTTAGATTTAACACTTCCTTCAACATTTGCCTGGCTGACGATTCTATTCAAAGCGTCAGCCTCGACATTAGCTGTAAATTCTTCACCAAGTACAGCACGAATTCTTCTACTTGGGTCTATCGAATTACCATCGTTAATAGCCATTTTCGAGGCCTCCTTACAATTAAATTATATAAACGTTAATTATTTTGTCCTAAGAAATCCAACATGATATTAGTCGCATTAATAAGGAATTTCTGGAATGTACCAAGTTCTGACTGATCAAGAGACTTGTAATATTCCATTTCTTTCTGCTTATTAAGGAGATTAATTGTATCATCAGAGTTTCTGTCAGAAAGAGCAGTAATAGAAATTTTCTGAATATTTCTAATAACGTTTCCATTTTCGATATTCATCAAACAATCAGGCATAATGTCGAATGTCATGTACTTAGGAGAAATGAATATTTCAAATCCACGAGACTTAATAAATTCATTTCTTCCCTGTTGAGTTGTCAGATCATATCTAGACCAGAGATCTCTCTGTTCACGATAACGACTCTGAATTCCCTGAGGTGAGAAATATCTTACATCAAGACGACCTTTTTCTGATGGAAGAACTCCATCCAATTTTCTTCTTGATGGTGGAAGTATGAATGTCTGCATACATTCAAGTGGCTGACATTTCTTAATCATAGAAAGTTCGAAACCATCATGATTATCAAGCATTCTTACTACTGCTGGTGTCAACAGATTATCTCTATCAAATTCGAATGAGATAGAGTATGGTGTTCCTGGACCATAATTCAATCTATGCTCTTTAATAATACAAGCACAAATAACCTGAATACCATCATTAACAATTACAGAATTACATTCTGTATACTGTGTGATAATATATTCAACGAATCTCTGATTTGCAGGAATTGTTGGATTGCGCAATCTTAAATCATTTCTGATATATCTTGCAGACAAGATGAACTGTGGATCATAATTATCTACTGAAATATCAGGCATTCTGTTAAGATCTTTATAAATCTGATTTCTGTGAACAGATTTAATATCCTTTTCAGTTTTCTTATCAAGAACTACAACACCAACAAAGTTTGTTGCTGGTTTTGGAGAATAATAAGTAGAACTTCCAGGACGTTTAGAATCAGGATCACCTTTTTCAAACATATCAAGATACATCTGTTCAGTTGTGTAACTGATAACATAGTTATTAGCAATGTTAATCTTATATCTTGGTTTAATGTAATCAAATGCAATCAATTTCTTCAAAGCGAAAACTGTAGCAATAGCACATTCACGACAAATATCACTATAAATGATACGTGTCTTAATACCATGCTTAGGAACTTTGAACTGGAATGGAAGTTTTCTATTGAACAACAATGGATGATTGTTGTACTGAGAAGAATCTTCTGTATCAATACAAATTACACGAACGCCTGTGCTAAAGTCGATGATCGGATAATATCCGCAAGATTCCTTAATAGAAACTTTACATCTTACCTGTGACATATCAGCAATTCTTGTAGATTCCATTACCTGTGTAAGAATTCCATAAAATTCAGTTTTCTTAAATTCTGAGAACAAATCTTTCTGTTCATCAAAGATAGAAGTATTTTCTTCAGCGATATTATCATCTATGTCCCAAACACATCTATCAATTCCATACTTAGACTGTTCTGCAGCTTCTTTACGACGCTTTTCTTTAATAGCTGTAATGTTTTCATCTTCGATATTGTTAGGATCATCCCCAACATTTGAAGTTTCAACAACTGGCTGGATTTCACCATTGAACTTTTTCTGTTCAATGAGTTCAGCAAATTCACCAGCTACAAGAATCCAAAGTGCAGCTTTAGCAGCAGGATTTTTAAAATCTACATACTTGTAGTATTTACCATATTCGAAACAATACTGTTCCTGAATAAGCTTTCTGTCTTCTTTAGATGAATAACCTTCAAGATAATTGATAAGGGCATTTTCTGTAAACGCACTCTGAATTTCAGCAACGCGTTTCTTAAATGCTTTCTTCATGAAATCTGCAAGACTACCATCTGATTCAGTTTCAAAATATTCTTTTTCTTCAGGTGACAGATTAGGTTTTTCCTGTTCAGTTTCCTGTTTATCAATCGATTCAACAGCTTTTTCAAGTTTTTCAGTTTCAAATTTTTCTTCTTTTGATTCTTCTTTAACTTCTTCTGTTGATTCTTCATGAATTTCTTCATTGGTAGGAGTCACATTAATTGATTCCTCTTCAATCTTAACAGGTTCTGTATTAGGAGCATCGATTTCAGTTTCAGTATCTTCTTCAACTCCGACATC
>Ga0247611_10005236_pt1 | contig 17322 bp, 13 predicted proteins | sample 177DNAGHGhighgp2_FD_192422 | JGI IMG/M metagenome (GOLD analysis project Ga0247611, IMG submission 192422) | Sheep rumen microbial communities from Palmerston North, Manawatu-Wanganui, New Zealand - 1770 DNA GHGhigh gp2 | ecosystem: Host-associated > Mammals > Digestive system > Stomach > Rumen... | reverse complement strand
CTTTGTCCATATAAAGCAACTCCTAGTGAGCCAAATAAAACAAAGTAATTGACAATTGTATATGTATAGCTATATATTCCTGTACCTCTTGCGCCTAATACTCTTGATAAATATGGTGTAGTAACTAATGGTAAAATTAATATTAATATCTGGTAAGCTAAATTGTATAAATAATTCTTCGTTATACTTTTTTTAGGCATCTTTATCCTTCTTTCTTTTCAATTCCATAGTATAGCAAAATTTGTATTCTTTGTCAATTAGTAATAAAAACTATTTATGCGCGCTCTGCTACTATAACTCTATCATTTTCACATAAATCTTTTTTACAATACACATTTATATACCTTTTTTGTTCATCTATTATTTTCTTTACAGCTTCTTTTTGATTGTATCCAATTTCTACGCACATATATCCTTGAATACTTAAAAATTCATGACTTCTTTCGAATATCTTCCTGTAAAAATCAAGCCCGTCTTTCCCACCATCTAATGCTAAAATTGGTTCTTGTCTAACATCCTTTGGAAGTTTTTTAATTTCACCTGTAGGAACATAAGGAGGATTAGATACTATTATATCAAACTTTAAATTTTTTAATTTATCAAACAAGTTTGATTCTACAAAATCTATGTTATTTATTACTCCATTTAATTTTGCATTATATTTGGCTATCTCAATTGCTTTTTTGCTTATATCTGTTGCAATTATTTTTACATTAGGAAGATTTTTGGCAAGAGAAACTGCTATTGCTCCGCTTCCTGTACATAAATCTAAAATCATTGGATTTTGCAATCTGTTTCCAATTTTTATTACTTCCTCCACTAGTATTTCTGTATCAGGCTGTGGAATTAGAACATCTTTTGTTACAACAAATTTCATTTTCATAAATTCTTGAACACCTGTTATATATTGAAGTGGCTCACCACCAATAAGTCTTTTTATGTTTTTTATATACTCATCTCTCTTTAATTGAGAAATTTCCTTATTATCATAAATAATTAAATATTCTCTTGATTTTTTTAAAGTATATTGCAAAATTGCTCTTGCTTTATTTTTGGGGCCATCAATATCTTCATTTTTTAGCATTATTGTTCCTTGATTTAACAGTTCTTTTATTGTCATACAAATTCCTCCCATACTAGATTGGCCAAATCTAAACCTTTATTAGATAATCTTATATTATCTCCATCTATTATAATTAATTCTTCTTCATAAAGTTTTTTCAATTCGTCTTTATATATTATTATAGGATTTTCGTTAAATAAAAATTCAAATCTTCGTATTGAAATTCCATCTATCTTTCTTAGTCCCAAAATCATATATTCATTCATCTTCTGTTCTTTATTTTGTATTTCTTCTATTATTACATTGTTTTCAAATTCATTGTTTTGACAATTTTTGATATAATTATCTATATTAGAAATATTTCCAAATCTTTTATTGTCTAGATACGAATATGCTGAAACACCAAAGCCTATATACTCTTTTTGATTCCAACAATCTAAATTATGTTCAGATTCAAATCCTAATTTTGCAAAATTTGATATTTCATAATGTTTGTATCCATTTAATTCTAAAAAGTTTTTGGCATACCAATACATATGCCTTTCTTTTTCTTCATTAGGTAACTCTAATTCTCCTTTATCTATCATTTGTTGTAATGGTGTATTTTCTTCAATTATTAAAGAATATACTGAAATATGTTCTGGATTTAAATTGCATATTTTTTCTAATGAGTCTTTTAAGTCTATTATTGATTGATTTGGAAGTCCTATCATTAAATCAACATTAATATTATTAAAACCTTCTTCTCTTGCAAGTTTATAAGCTTCTATAAATTGTTTATAATTATGTATTCTTCCGATTTCTTTTAACAACTCATCTTTTGTACTTTGAAGACCAATGCTTAGTCTGTTAATCCCTGCTTTTTTATAGTCTTGAAGTTTTTGCTTGTTTACTGTTCCTGGGTTTAACTCTATTGTAACAGATTGTGCATTTCCAATTATATTTAGAATATCTATTATATAATTACTATCTATAAATGAAGGAGTTCCTCCACCTATATATATAGTTTTTGGTATATAATCTTTATTTATGCTTTTCCAATTTTTTATTTCCTTTTTTAAGCATTCAATATATTCTTCTTGCAAATCGATTTTATTTGCAAATGAAATAAAATCACAATAATAGCATTTTTGCTTGCAAAAAGGTATGTGAACATATACTCCTATCTCTTTCATCTCTCACCTTTTAAATATTTTTCAAAATTTATAATATTTTAGATTATCAAATCAGATACTATTTAATATTATTTTTACTATTGTGACATTTCTATTATTTTCTTTAGTCTATAATTAACTCCCGACTTGCCAATTGGACTTTTCAACTTTTTTCCGAAGCTCTGCAAGCGATATATCCGGATATTCTAATCTGAGTTCTGCAAGCTCCTGCAAACTTTTATTCATCTTGTTAAAATTTCCATTTTGTTTAAGCTTTTTTATTGCATTTATTTGTTCAATAGAAGCATTTAAGGTTTTATTTAAATTTGCAGTTTTACAATTTACAAGCCTATTTATCTTATTATTCATTTCTCTCTGTACTCGAACTTGCTCAAATTCGAGTACAGATTTATTAGCTCCAATAAATGCTAAAAATTTTGAAATTTCTTCTCCATCTTTAATATAAATCGCCTTGTATATTGACTTTACACTAATATTATATTCGCTTAACAACTCAATTAATTCTTGCGCTAATTTTTCATCTAACATCTTAATTTCTAAATGATATTTATTTGAAGGATTATTAATTGAACCCGAGCCCATAAATAAGCCTCTTACAAAAGCTTTTTTCCCTTGTTCGTTAGCTTGTTTCAAATCAAGCATTAATTCAGGAACTTTAGAAGTAATAACATATACTTTCCCTTGAATTTCAATTTTAAAATCATTTATATCAACATTTTTAAGAAGCTTTCCAAAACGATTTATATTATATTCATTTTCAGTTGAGTACTTAATTTGATTTTTATCAAATTCAATATTTGCACTTGATAAATAACCTAATAATTCATATTTTACTTCATCTTTTTTTGCTAAATTATTTAATTCACTTAATTCTTTTTTTATTTCATAAGAAAACGATTTTGACATATTTTCTCCCTTACTTATTATACATTAAACTAACTTTGGTTTAACGGAAACCTCCTCCGGCCTCCGCCTCCTCCGAAAGAGCCTCCTCCTCCGCCTCCAGAAGAGAATCCTCCTCCTCCGGAACTATAGCTTTCTGCAGCAGCTCTTGCAGCATTTGCGCTTGATACACCACTTGAAGAAACATGATGAATATATACTATATTGTCATAAGAACCATAATTTGTTTGTTCAATCATATCTGGATATAACTCTTTAAATTGTTTTGAAACCTGCTTTGCAATTCCTAGTAATTGTGCATATATTAAATAGTTTTCAAATAATTCTACTTCTATAGCATATCTATCTTGTATTAATGTATATTCTAGTAAAAATCTTTTTAGTCCGGCGATCTTTAAAGCTTCTTCTTTCAATTCATGTGTTGCTGTATATTTTTCTCCTAAAAATCCTTTTCCTTCTTTTGTTATAAGACCATCTGCAACAAGTGACATTCTTTGATCTTTCAAAATATTATCAAACCATCCAAGAATTTTTTCATAGCTTGATTTGCACCATCTTTCGAATTCTTTGTTTTCAAGTATTCCATCCTTACTTGCAACATGCATCATATGGAATAAACTTTCTTCCCTTTCATTATCAAATTTTTTTGTAACTTCATCCCCTAGGATAATTACAGTCTCTTCTTTCTTGAATATTTTTCCACCATCTCTTTGTTCTGTTTTAATTATTCCTTTTTTTAACCATTTTAGTATTATTGCTCCTAATATATCTGTTTTATTTTTCATAATTCCATATTGATAAGCTATGTAATATGTTCTAAATATATCTCCATTGCAAGGAATGTCTCTGTAATATGCTAAATCTTTTGGTATTTTCTTTCCATCTTCTCCATATTTAAATCCAAATTTTTTATTTGAGCTAAATGCTCCTATTACTATAGCTAAAATAAAAGGTAAAAATCTGATAATTCCTATAATAAAAGCTTTTATATTTTCTAAAATCTTGTTATAGCTTTTTGCTCCTTTTTGCGCCATTTCAAAATAATGATTAAAATCATAATTTAATACATTTGAGGTATTAAAGGTTTCTTTTGGAAATTTAGCTAAAAATGTCATATATTCTTCTTTTGCTAGACTTTTTTCTGTTCTCATATGTATTGCACCTTCGCTTACATAACATAGGCTTCCATATTGTCCATATCCCCATACATCTATTGTATCCTGAAAATACTTATCTGAGTGAATTTTTACAATAACACTTCCAATTTTATTTGAAAAGTCATATGGTATTAAAGTCCAATACATCATTTGGCAATCTGTAAGCTCTGATACAAAGTTTGAAATATTGTATTTTACTGTATAAACATTTGCACCATATTTACTGATTCCCCAACATAATTCTACACCATTTGAAATTTTATTGATTCCACATTTATATGCTTTTCCACTCATTGAGGCATTTGTGTTCCATGTACCTATACTGGTAAATGTGTTTGTTTGATCATATACTCTAAGATTCGTTATTTGCGAATTTCCCAAATTATAATATGGATGATAACATTCTGTACCTTGACTTGTAGAGCAATTCCATACTTCTGTAACTTCTGCATTTCCATTGTTGTCAACATATATATCCATGTTAATGCTATTTATTGAGTTTGCATTTACCGTACTTTTCAATCCTAGTACTAATACAAATAATATTGACATTAATAAAAAACTAAGAATATTTTTTTTCATATAAAAATTTCTCCTTCTATTTATTTTAAATCTAGACTATGTATATTATATTTCAAATAAAATTTAATAACACCCTAAAAATTTGTTATGTCTTCAAAATCAAATATAACGTATGTCTTTATCAAATTTTTTCAAATTACTATAATTATATCTCGGTTCTTCACATTAAAATTAACATATATTAAATTTTACATACTATTCTAGTTCAAATGCACCAGTATACAACTGATAATATTGTCCTTTTTGTTCTAACAATTGCTCGTGAGTTCCTCTTTCGATTATGTTTCCATGTTCTAAAACCATTATAGCCTTAGCATTTCTAACTGTTGAAAGTCTATGTGCAATTACAAAAACTGTTCTTCCACTCATAAGTTTATCCATTCCTTCTTGAACAAGTTTTTCTGTTCTTGTATCAATGCTTGATGTAGCTTCATCTAAAATCATTACAGGTGGATCATTTATTGCACATCTTGCAATTGCTAAAAGCTGTCTTTGTCCTTGTGAAAGCTGACTTCCATTTTGAGTTAGCATTGTGTCATACCCATTTGGAAGCATTGAAATAAATTCATGTGCATTTGCAATTTTTGCTGCATTTATTACTTCCTCGTCTGTTGCATCTAGTTTACCATATTTAATATTTTCTTTAATTGTTCCTGTAAATAAATTTGTATCTTGTAAAACTAAGCCTAAAGACCTTCTTAAATCTTCTTTTTTGATTTTATTAATATTTATTCCGTCATATCTTATTTTACCATCTTCTACATCATAAAATCTGTTAATAAGATTTGTAATTGTAGTTTTTCCAGCTCCTGTTGCTCCAACAAAAGCAATTTTTTGACCAGGTTTTGCATAAAGAGAAATGTTGTGTAATATTTCTTTTTCTGGTTCATATCCAAAATCTACATTTTCCATTTCTATATATCCTTTAAGCTCTATATATTCTAGTCTTCCATCATGATGAGGATACTTCCATGCCCATCTTTCTGTTCTTTCTTCTGTTTCTGTAATATTTCCTTTTTCGTCAATTTTTGCATTTACAAGTGTTACATATCCATCATCAACTTCTGGTTCTTCATCTATTAACTTAAAAATTCTAGTTGCACCTGCAATTGCCATAACTACTGTATTTGCCTGACTTGAAACATTTCTTATAGGTTGATTAAAGCTTCTAGTAAGTGCTAAAAATGAAGCTATTGTTCCAATAGTAAGGGTTGGAACTTTTCCTGTAATTGCAAGAAATGCTCCTAATATTGCAACAAGTACATATTCTATATTTCCAAGATTATTTAATATTGGCATTAATATATTTGCAAATTTATTAGCATTTACCATATTATCAAATAATTTTTCATTTAATTTATCAAAATTCTCTTTGGCTCTATCTTCATAATTAAATACTTTTACAACTTTTTGTCCATTAATCATTTCTTCTATATAGCCATTTACTTTTCCTAATGTTTCTTGTTGCCCTATAAAATATGTGCCACTTCTTTTTGTGATAGACATTGTAACTCTAAGCATTATAGCTACAAACAAAAATATGAATATTGTTAACTGCCAACTCAAAGCAAACATTGAAATAGTAACTGCAACAAGTGATAAAATTGAAGATACAAGTTGTGGCATACTTTGTGAAATCATTTGCTCCAATGTGTCTGTATCATTTGTGTAATGGCTCATTACATCTCCATGAGGTACTGTGTCAAAATATCTTATTGGAAGTTTTTGCATTTTCGCAAACATTGTGTCTCTTATTTTTTTCAAAGTTCCTTGTGCTATAACTACCATTAATCTATTGTATATAAATGTTGCTATTATTCCAAGCAAAAATATTCCACACATAATAAAAATTAAATTTCTTAATCCGTCAAAAACAGGATTTTCGGTTCCAAGTAATGGAACTATGTAGTCATCTATTATTTTTTTGCTAAATAGTGGTGCTGAAACTGATACAACAGAGCTTATAATTAAACATATAAACACTAATATTAAATGTTTCTTGTATTTTTCTGTTATTATTTTTAAAAGTCTTTTTATTGTGCCTTTATTTAATGCTGGTCTTTTATCTTTCATCATTTCACTCCTTTTTGTAATTATTCTTCAACATTTTGCTGTGTTTGAGATTCATATACATCCCTATATATTTCATTATTTTTAATCAATTGCTCATGAGTTCCAACTGCGTCAATTACACCCTGCTTCATAACTATAATTTTGTCACAATCTTCAACTGAAGAAATTCTTTGCGCAATTATTATTTTTGTAGTATTTGGTATTTTTTTAGCAAAAGCATCTCTAATTAACTTATCTGTTTTTGTATCTACAGCAGATGTAGAATCATCTAAAATGAGTATTTTAGGCTTTTTAACTAGTGCCCTTGCAATACATAATCTTTGCTTTTGACCTCCAGAAACATTTGTTCCACCTTGTTCTATATATGTATCATATTTATCAGGCATTTCCTGAATAAATCCATCTGCTTGAGCAAGTTTACATGCTTCTATTAATTCTTCATCTGTTGCATTTTCATTTCCCCAACGAAGATTTTCTTTAATTGTTCCTGAAAATAGTACATTTTTTTGTAAAACGCAACTTACTGCATCTCTTAAAGTTTTTAAATCATAATTTTTAACATTATTTCCTGCAACTAAAAGGCTTCCTTCAGTAACATCATAAAGTCTTGGAATTAAGTTTACAAGTGAAGATTTTCCAACACCCGTTCCTCCAATTATTCCAACCGTTTCTCCTGATTTTATTTTTAAATTTATATTTTTTAAAACTTCTTTTTCTTTTTCACCAATATAGCTAAAAGCTACATTATTAAATTCTATAGAACCATCTTTAACCTCTTTTATAGGGTCATCTGTATTTTTTATACTAGGTTCCTCATCTAAAACCTCTACAATTCTTTTTGCTGAAGCCATTGATATTGTAAGCATAACAGAAATCATTGTAAGCATCATTATTGAAAATAGTACTTGAATTGCATAAGTAATCAAACTTGTAAGCTCACCTGTTGTAAGCTCTGTACTATTTGTTGTAACAATAATTCTTGCACCTATCCATGCAATTAAAATCATAGCTGAATACATTGCAAATTGCATTGTTGGTGAATTATATGCTAAAATCTTCTCGGCCTTTGAGAAAAGTCCAAAGATTTCTTCAGATTTTTTATTAAATTTATCCTTTTCTTGCTCTTCTAGGCAAAAAGATTTTACAACTCTCATTCCTGAAGTATTTTCTTCTACAATATTGTTTAAATCATCATATTTTTTAAATACTTTTTCAAATAATGGCATTGCAAGTCTTGATATAACAAATAAAATCAAAGCAACAAATGGAATTAATGCAAAAAATATAAATGACATTTTAACATTTATTTTAATTGCCATAATAAGTGAAAATATAAGCATTAATGGTGCTCTTATTGCAATTCTAATTATCATTTGAAAAGCATGCTGAACATAAGTTACATCTGTAGTAAGTCTTGTAACTATACTTGAAGTGCTAAATTTATCTATATTTGCAAAAGAAAAGTTTTGCACCTTGTAATATAAATCTTTTCTTAAATTTTTAGCAAATCCGCTTCCTGCTTTTGCTGCATACATTCCAGATACTGCTCCAAAAATTAATGATAAAATTGTAAAAGCAACTAGTGCTATCCCAATTCTAACAGTATTATCTATGGATGCTTTGTTAATTCCTTCATCAATTAATAATGCCATAAAATATGGCACAATAACCTCTAGCACAACCTCCATCGCAACTGAAAGTGGTGTTAAAATTGTTTCTTTTTTGTATTCTCGTATTGATTTTGCCAATTTTTTTATCATTAAAAATCCTCCTAATGTCTAATTTGGGGACGGAGGAAAAAAGTAACCTCACACCCTTTTATTTGAACATTGCAGTAGTTTAACGTTCTTTTATTTTTTATAAAAAATAAAAATGTAACCTTACTGCTTCTGCTCAGATATTTAATTAAAATCCTTTATTCTTTCTTTAAAATCCTCAAAATCTATAAGTTTCCATGACCAATTATTTTTACTAAATGTTCCTGGCACATTCATTCTACTACTATCATCTAAGCCTAATATGTCTTGAACAGTAATTACGGCCATTTTAGCTTTGCATTTCATGCAATATTGCATTATCCCAATATTTACATTTATATCATAGCATTCATTCCTTCTTAAAAACTCTTTTAATTTTTCTTTATGTTCATCATCTAGAAGCTTATACCAACCATAGATTGTTGGACAGTCATGATTTCCTGGAAAAACTAAAACATTTTCCTCTTCATTATCTCTATCATAGCAATTATCTAAATCGATAGAAAATTGAAGTATCTTTTGTCTTGTAAAACCATAATGTTCTCTTAGCTTAACTGTTTCTTCTCTTATGTCTCCTAAATCTTCTATTATTAAACTATCTGGTTTTATACTACCATCTCTGAATAGCTCGTCAAAGAAGCCATAACCAACACTATCTACGTATTCTCCTTCTTTTCCAGATTTCCCAATTGGAATTCTAAAAAATGAATCATATCCTCTAAAATAGTCAACCCTAACTTTATCAAATAATTCTAAATAATATTTGAATATGCCTACTAGATATTTATAATTATCTTTTTTCATTCCTTCTACATTATATACAGGACTTCCCCATTTTTGCCCATCTTCATTAAAATAATCTGGCGGGGTGCCTGCTTCAAATGTAAACTTTCCATGCTTCATCTCAAAACAATCTGAATGGTACATTGTATCAACAGAATCAAAGCTAGGATAAAATGGCATATCTCCTATTATCTCTATGCCTTTTGAATTAGCATATGATTTAAGTTCCATCCACTGCTTATATAACATAAATTGAAGAAATCCATAATATTCTTTATTAATTTTTCCCTTTCTATGCATAAATTCCGAATACTTTACTATTTCTTTATTTGCTATAAATTCTTTGTAATCTTTTGTTTTTCTAAATTTAATAAAAGCTTCTATATAGTATTTTTCTTTAAATTTATCATAAACTGCTCTATCTGTTTGCTCTCTTGTTTCAGCACTTTTAATTAAACCATATTCTATTAATTTATCTAATGAAATATAATCTTCATTTAAAGCATAAAAACTAGTTGGTGAATATGGTAAACCATTACATGCATTTATTGGAAGTACTTCCCAATACTTTATTCCATTTTCTGCAAGTATATCTATAAATTCATAAGCTTCATTTCCAAAATCTCCAATCCCATATTTGCTAGGTAACGAAAATATAGGAAGTAGTACTCCTTTTTCTTTCATTTGTATTCCTCTTTCTTTTTTCTTGCACTTATTATATCTTATTTTTTTTATAAACACAAGCATTTTTCAATACTTAATTGAAAATATTTAATCTAAGTTACTTAGTTACAAGCTTCATAATAAAATAAGAAATAGCAGGAATCTATATCCCTGCCTTTTATTATTCTATTAATACCCTTCTTTTAGTTTATCACAAATTATCTTGTTTATTGTTTGATTTTCTAAATCTATTACCTTAATAATCTCTTCTCTTTTGCCATCAATAACTTCAAATCCCCATATTCTACATTCTGTTAGTTCTATTTCAACTTGTACTTCATTAGGAAGATTTGTATAATTCTCATATGCATAAATATGTTTTTCTTTCATTTTTTCCACAAACATTTTATTATTATTGGATGGTCCAATTATTTTAGCCTTTCCTTTAAAGTAGATAGAGTCTATATTAATTGCAATATTTTCGTTTTCTTTAATGTTTTGGATTTTTTCAAATCGTTTATCAGTTTAAAAATAAACTTTTAAATCATCATTAACTATGCTCACTTTACTAGCAGATACAACACCTTTTTTATTTGATGTTGCAAGTACTACATATTTTGTTTTTTCTAATAATTCTATTATTCTCTCAATTATTTTTTTATATTCCATCATTTTCTCCTTTTAACTCGCAAATATCAACCTTCTTTTTATTATTAACATTTCCCATCCCATTCATTATAAAACTCATCTAAAAATTGTACAACATATTCATGTCTATGTTCTGCAATTCTTTTAGCAGTATCTGTATTCATTAAATCTTTTAATTTTAACAGTTTTTCGTAAAAATGATTAATTGTTGTTCCCAAATTTTTGTAATATTCATCTTTAGACATATTCTCAAGAGGTTTAAGTTCTGGTATATATGTTGGCCTATTATGATTTCCTCCATACTCAAAAGCTCTTGAAATTCCTATAGCTCCAAGAGCGTCTAATCTATCTGCATCTTGTACAATCATACCTTCTATATTGTCAGGCTTCATTGTACCATTAGCTTTAAAAGATACTTGTGAAATAATATGTATTACTTTTTCTATATTTTCTTCTGGATAATTATTATTTTGTAAAAAAGTCTTTGCATTTATATATTTTTCCTTTTGCTCTCCTACTAGCTTAATATCATCAACATCATGTAATAATGCTCCTAAATATACAATTTCTTTATCACACTTTTCAAAGTCTGCAATATTTTTAGCTAAGTTATATACTCTCATTGTATGATAATAATCATGTCCAGAATGATCATCTTTAAAAAAATCTTTAACATATTCTATAGCTAATTCAATTATATCTTTCATTATTTTAATCCTCTCATCTTAGTAATAAATATATCCAAATTCTTTTGTTGATAGTTTAACTGGCCAAGCATCTGAATGATAATAGCTTAATTTATAGCTATTTTTAACTTCTTTTTCTGTTTTAAAAAATTTACTATAATTTATTTTTTTAGTTCTATCTTTTACATGTCTATCAAGTGATGTATCAAAAACATATCTTGTATCATTTATTTCAATTATTGTCCAAGTATGTTCTGCCCATCCACCAGATGTAGTTGAAGTATATCCTCTTGCACAATATACATTTTCTATTCCTAAAACTTTTATCATTCCTGCAAAAGTTCCATTAAATTGTTTACAATGATAATCATTATGGCTCATATGTTCTACTACATATTTATAAACTGCTTTTACTTTATCATAATTACTATTTTTTCCTTTAGTTGCTTTCTTTATAATTTTCTTATATTCTCCGTCTAATTCTTTAAATCCAGTTGTTCCTGGTTTTAGTTTTATTTTGTTCATTTGTTGTTTTCTGCTTCCTGTTGTTTGTTTTTGTTTTGCTGAAAACTGTCCATATTCCTTTTTGTTTCCATTATTTTTATATGCTCTTATTTTGTAATAATATAATTTTCCAATTCCAATATCTTTTTTATCTGTATATGAAGTAATACTTTTCTTTTTTATCGTTTTTATTTTTTTGTATGAACCATTCTTTGATGTTGCTCTATATATTTGATATCCTGTAATTCCTGAAACTTTTTTCCATTTTAGAGTAATCGTTTTTTTGGTATTATTTACAGAAGAACTTTTTATAATAACTTGTGCAAATTTTGTTTTTTCGACTATTTTTGAATCTGCACTAAAATAGTCTTTATTGTCATATTTTTTATATGCTTTAATTTTATAGTAATATACTGTTTTTACCTTTATACTCTTATCTGTATATGATGTAGTTGAATTATTATTTATCTTTTTAATTTCTTCATAAGTTCCTTCTTTTGATGTAGATCTATAAATAGCATAGCCATCAACGTATTTATTTCTTTCCCATTTTAATATAGCTTTATCATTATAGCTTTTTATTGATGGATTTGAAATATTAACATATGGCATAAAAATAATTTCAGAAAACTCACTTGCAACACCATTTTCTTTTACTGCTTTTATTCTATAAAAATATCTTGTAACAGCTGTTGCAGTTGTATCTATAAAACTATTGGTTTCAATTGTCATAATTTTATCAAAATTTCCTGTATCTAGATAGTTTCTATATATTTCATATTTATCTGCTCCATTTACAATATTCCATGTTAATTTAATACCATTTGAAACTATCTCTGCTTTTATATCATTGGGAGCCTCTAATTCTATATCATCAGCTTTAACACTACATGTATAACACAATATCACAACAAATAAAATTAAAAATATACTTAATACTTTCTTCATTTTTTATCCCTCCATTTTCTTTTTGTATTTTATCATTTTTATCATAATTTTACAAGATTTTTTTGTACTTTGACAAATTTCGACAGACTTTGCAAAATAAAGGTGATATACTGTCTTTTGCCCTCACACAATGGAAGGGGGTGATAATATGACTTCGTTTGATTTAATTTGGAAGTTAATCCTTATGTTATTAGCACAAAAAGATGCTTCCAAAGAGGAAAAGAAAGCAAAAGATAAAAACAATTAATGTAGTAATTACATAATTGTATAAAAAATAGCAAGGATTTTGACACGTTATCCTTGCTATTTTTGTCATTTTTTGACTTCATTTGATTTAATTATTGTAATTTAAACGATACTGTCTAAACTATATTTTTAATATATCATATTTTTGTAATTTAGTCAATGATTAATTGGTAAATTTTAGAAAAGGGTCTCAAGGAACAAGGAATTTTCAAAGTGCCGACCCTACTACTGAACTGCTAACACTGCACGAGTCGAATAAGTGTAATACGCAGTGCCAGGATTGTCAGCAAATGCAAAGCTACCCACTTGATCGCCATAAGTCCAAGTACCACCACGTACGAAGAACGGCTCATGCGTAGCGGTGTCTTCGTCGCTTATGTCTCCGTTCCAACTGAAATTTGCACCTACTTGAGATGATGTTTCCCATATAGAATCTCCATACATACTTCCAAATGAACTATAACTTCTGCTTATATCTGTCTTTGATGATGTGCTATTTCCTACTGGGTATAATGTAATTTTATTTGTACTTGCCGTAAGCGTTGAAAATATCGTTCCTCCATAAGTGTTTATATTCCTATGACCAGATGGAATAACTCCTCCTGGGTATTCCCAGCATCCACCACTCATATCATATATTCCAGTTATATTACCTGTTGTACTGGCATATATTCCATTTGTAGTATCATACCATACATAAGAAGTATATGAAGCACCTGTAATTGAATCACCTATATCTTTTCCAGATACATTATTTGTATCTCTGCTTACAGCATCTGCACTATAACCTGTTAATCCATACACAGAACTATTATTTATGTTTTTTCTATCATTCTCAAAACTTACATTATTTATATAAATTTCACTTTCTTTTCCATAGCTACTTCTAGTTAAATATGCTACTGCTCCCCACTCACTATTTTTAATCATATGGCTATTAGAACTACTTGTTATTGAATATGGATTTCCACTAGAAGTCATAGACTCGCACATTGAATATAACATTGGTATTTTATAATTATTATATGAATATCTTTTTCCTTTAAATACTGGATAGTACATATTATCAGAAGTTTTTGATGTTGCATCGTCTTCTGTATCAGCCATAGGGTAACCAGCCTCAAATTTTGCTACCCATATTCCAGTTAATTGAGTACTCCATCCACCTTTACTTACATCGTTTGTAAATGCAGGATGTACCACATATCCATCTGGAAATTGTGTATAATTATTTGTAGTTGTCTCATTATATTCTACTATTGTAACATTATCATCTGTTTCGCTACTTGTTCCTTTTAGGAACTTTACATCTATTCCTCCAGTTGTATTTGAATGATAATTACTTGTTATTTTATATGCAAATCTAGGTATCCATACAAACATACTTCCTAAATCATCAACTGCCACTTCTGTTCCTACAGCTGTAGTTGTATCATATTTTCCATCACATAACATTACATTTGCCCATTGTTTATCATCATAGCTGTACCACTCAGAATCATCTTGGGAACATATGACCCATTTTCCATTTGAATATTTTACTGGTATCATTCCAGAAGAAACTTTTGGAGCATTTACATGCTTTCTTACACTCCATCCTGTTTCTTGTCCGTTATTTTTAACTAATTCTGCAAGTTCTTCTAACTGCATTTCTTCTTCCCTTTGGGAATCTTCTGTTTTTTCCTTTGCTTCTGCAGCTCTTTGTAAAATTCCATTATCTCCAGATAACATTGAAATTGATATACCAGCTAAAATCAATAATACTATAATTGTGATAACTAGGGCTATAAGAGTAATTCCAGCTATTTCTTTTTGATTTATTTTTTTGTTTATCTTCAATTTTTGTTCCTCCTTTTTGTTTTTTCATAAGTTTTGTTGTTTATTATGTTAAATATTTATAGCTTTTTTTATTATTTTGTTTCTATATTAGCTTTTCATTTACACACATCTCTATTATGTGTTTATAGTCTTTTCTTATTCGAAATTAGTCTTATTTAGTTTTCAATGTGCATAAATTCTAACCTATTTGAAACTTATTCGCATTTGTTGCGAATCTATCACTTTTATTTTATATTTTTATATTTTTTTTGTCAATGCTCTTTATAATTAAAATTTCATAAAAATATTTCTTATTCTTCTACAAGTTTCGACAGACTTTGCGAAATAAAAGTGTTATACTGTCTTTTGCCCTCACAAAAATGAAAGGGGGTGATGATATGTCTTCATATGATTTAATATGGAAGTTAGTACTTATGTTATTAGCACAAAAAGATGCTTCCATAAAAGATGAAAAATCAAAAGAAGAAAACAATTAATGTAGTAATTACATAATTGTTAAAAATAGCAGGGACAGCACTCCCTGCTATTTTTTCTTTTTTGTCTTCATATGACTTAATTTGTATAATTTAAACGATATTGTCTAAACTATATTTTTAATATATCATATTTTTATTATTTAGTCAATGATTAATTGGTAAATTTTTCTATTTTGTTTTTACATTCAAAACTTTACTCCATCCAGAATAGAATTTCTTTCCACTTACTGTTTTATATGTTCTTATTCTTACATAGTATTTCTTTTTAGCTTTTAATTTCTTTACTGTACTTGATGTTGTTTTGTTTTTCTTTATTTTTACTGTTTTCTTTCCACTTGTAAATGTTTTATTTGTAGCATATTGTAATTCATATCCAGAAGTCTGCGTTTTTTGTGCTTTCCATGTTGCTTTAAATTGTTTACTTCCTTTTGTTAATTTACTTAATTTTGTTCCTTTTGGTACTATAGTTAATTTCGCTGTTTTATTTGGTATTGCATTATAATTTGTTGTGTCTCCTGTAAACTTGGCTGTTATCTTATATTCTCCAATTTTCTTTTTACCATTATTTATATATGTGACTTTAATTCCAGTTGGAAGTCCTGTTGCTTTAAGTGATTGATTTTTGCCATTATATGTGAAAGATTGATTTTCAAATTTTACTTTGCTCATATCATATGTTGCTTTATTTATTTTAAAAGTTACTTCTTTTGTTCCTTCATATTTTTCTTTAAATGTAACTATTGCTTTATATTCTCCAACATTTTTACATCCTGATGAGTATGTAATTGTATAATTTGAAGAATCAATTGTATTTCCTTGTGAATCTTTTATTGTAACAGTTGGTTTTTGTTCTTTTCCGTTATATATAAAACTTGTAGTTGAAAGAGCTATTGTTTGTGGATGATATATTACAAATGTTTCTCCTCTTCCACCAACAACGTCTCTACACAATATACATGTGTTTTGAATTGTTCTATTAATCATTCCGTCTTCTGTTAATGTAGCTTTTTTAGCTATTGTATCTTCAATTATTTCATGTAAGTCATGAGAGTGAAATATTACCCTAATTAAATATCTTTCACTTGAATCAACGGGAATACTTATTTCTCCTCCACTCATTAAAGTTTCCATATCAATATTGTCATTTATTTGGTCCATATCTGCATCGCCATGTACTTCTCCAGAATGTAATTTGTATAATCCAAAAAATTCTGGTTTAGAAGTTATATCTGTTGCTAATTTAATTGATAACGAATCTGAAGTTATATCTATTCCATAACTTTGTTCCTGTGTCACTTCGATATTTGCTGTTCCATCAAATCCATAAAACACAGTAGACTCTAATGACATGTTTTCTATCATAATGCTAAGATTTGATAAACTTGAAAAATCTATATCTGGCTGTCCGCCTGGATCTCCTGGATTATTTGGATTTCCTGGCTCACCTTGTCCTTGTTTATATTCTATACTAAAATGAAGTCCTCCACTTGGTAAATTCAGTCCTTCAAAAGATGCAACGAAATTATTTATACTTAAATTAGCATTATACCCATTCACTCCTCTTACCGCAACACACATTTTGTCATTATCATAGTTTTCACTTAATGTAAATGAAACATTATTCAAATCATCCCATGGAAATTCTAACATATTATTAGAAATATTCGCACCTGTAACTGTTGCTGTTACTGTTGTTATTTCATCTAATGCAAATGATACTACATTTCCTGAAATAGTAGCATTATCAAAAACAATTGACATTGTTTCCTCATTATTGCCACCACCTGGGTTATTTGGATCTCCTGGATTTCCTGGGTCA